>Ga0315324_10000063_pt1 | contig 41223 bp, 36 predicted proteins | sample M150021515metaG_FD_203919 | JGI IMG/M metagenome (GOLD analysis project Ga0315324, IMG submission 203919) | Ammonia-oxidizing marine archaeal communities from Monterey Bay, California, United States - M1 500m 21515 | ecosystem: Environmental > Aquatic > Marine > Intertidal zone | place: USA...
ATATTGAGATCGATCAATTATTAGCTAGTTCAATGAAAGTTTAATGGCTGATCAAGCAAAGGGGAGCGTAAATTTGATCAATAAAGCAGCACAGAAAACGCATCACACGTTTTCTGTGGGGGGGGGGGATAGGAATGAAGAAAGAAGGGTTTAAAATGCCAGAGGATTGTTAAACAATTTAAAAGAACCGTAGGCCAGTTCCAATAATTCTACGGTAGATTGCCCTTGGCCTACCCAGTAATACAGTAACGCACCCAATATAATGACACCTGAACCAACCGCAGCGATTTCTTTGTCATCCCACTTACTATCTTTGTTCATATTTATACTCCGAAAACCGCTAAGTTCTTATAAGTCTAGCTAAAGCCAATCCAACGGCCAGTTGCTGCCACCGTGAACCAAATTAAAATTGATGTTATCGCAAGCAAGCGAATTATCCACGGATTGATCTCAGCATGTGGACGGCTATTCAAAAGTGGTTGTTTAATGAAAAACATGAAGCAGGAGCCAGCAAGAAGCACCAGCATCTTAACCCAAAAGACCTGCATATAATAAACTTTATCAGCCACACCTGCTGCACAGAAAACGCCTGTGAGAAGCGCCACAATGAGAGCTGCTCGAAAACATTTATGCGTACCCGTACTTATTGTTTCTGAAGGGATGTCTCTAAACACGATTCCAAGAAGTCGTAGATCCGTAGCCAATACAGTGCCACCAATCACCCCCATAGAAATGAGGTGAACAGCTTCTACAGTGGCGTATATTGAACCGTAAGTTGTTCCTATTACTCCAAGCCACGAGGACTGCCGCATCCATTCGAAAAAAGGCAATAAACTTCCATAAATAGAAGTCCTAACCTCAAATACTTCTAATATCCCAACCAGCAGCAATATCGCTACTAGCCCTATTGTCCTGACATATTGATTCAACAACGAACCGGACATGCTATCTCCTGAGTTATCCTAGCCGCCTTAAGCTGACTGTATTTTCAAATAAGAGTTAGAGCGCGCTTAATTGTTCTACACAACCCGCAGCCCACAAAATAGTTGAATTATTAGTATTGGTGCAATCAACCCAGTCATACGGGATATAACGCCCCAAAGTAACAACTCCACACCACAATACTAGGGAAATGATAGCACCGACACGTAATGCTTTCGGAGCCACAGGGTCCCTATCCCAGCTGCCGTCCGCAGCTTTCAAACGGGCATTAAAAACCATGGCGTTGATGAACGCGAAAAACAACAGAATCATCTTGATTCTGAACCAAAGACTCTGAATAGTCTCAACTGGCTTGGCGTACACCAACAATATGCCGGTAATGAACATGATCAAAAAGCCAATAATCATGGGTTTATGCAATCGATTGGCGACTGTTGAAGCTGGCACGTTCGTCAACATCAAGCCAAGCATGCGGAAATCAATAATAAACAATGATCCAATGCTAACCATCAGGGTTAGCACGTGCGTTGCTTCCAACCAACTGTAACTATAGTAGCCAGCTACCAGCATTTGGCTGTATTGCTGGGCTTCCATCCAGTGTGCAAATTGCAATAATAACTCGTTTATCACGCTTTAGGGCCTCTGTTAATCCTAATTGGGAATGTTTGGCTTTTAACAAAGCAAACAGGATAAACATCCTCAGCCCCAGAGTCCACAGGGGCCGGCAAATTTATACAGAAATATTACCAATTTAATTCTGTGATTGAATTTCACGCTTTCGGTATTCTGAAGGGGTCACACCTTTTATTTGCCGGAATGCATTATTAAATGGGGTTATAGATTGGTAACCAACCGATAATGCTATCGTCAAAACGGGCACATTCGGGTTTTCTTTGTCAGCCAAAGCCTCACTAGCATCTTCAATACGGTAATTATGCAGCATGGCATTGAAATTTCTGTATCCTAGCTGCTTGTGGATAAAGGCGCGCAGTCTATATTCAGGCAGATTCAGCTTCTTCGCCAGCATGGAGATTGTCAATCCTGCCTCACGGTACAATTTTCCATTCTTAAACACCTTATCGAAGCTCTCATGGTCAAAGGGTACTGTACTATCCAGCTCCCCCTCTTCTGCCAATTCCGTGACCTTGCGTATAACACCGCTTAGAGATACGTATTCGAAACGCATCATTACCAGCAACATACCTGTTGCCAAGAAAGCTATTGAGCTCACAATAATTGCATGGGCTGTAGCATAAGCGCTGGAGTCACCGACCAATAGAAAGTTTTCTACAAATACTACCGATAAAATTAGAACCCCTTGCACGCCTATGATAAGCCACCTTAGGATTCTTCGGTCATCAACCAAATCAGCCCTCCAGCCCTTGAGGGTCCAGTAGATTGCCGACACCACAAAGGCCAACATCATCACGTCCAGGAAAGTGCCTAACAAGGCAAGCTCATCAAAAGAACTTACATCGTCGGAAAATAAGAATAATGCCGCGAGGATTGAATCAAGAGCCACTTGCACAGCAAAGGCTATCATCAACAGTAGTGGGATTTTTTGTTGCTCCTGAAATATCAGAAAGCAATAGATCATGAACAGGCCAGGAATAGCATTGGCCCCAATCTGAGTAAGCAATTGCCAGCGGCCAAGGCTCAATTGAAACTGCGGCTCTATATGAGAGCCAGCCATACCATTTATTATATAAAAGGACGTGAATACCGCTATTAAAACAAAAACCCTCGCACTACCTGCGCGAGGGTCAGCTTTTATATAGCCCACCGCCAACACCAAAACGGAGAACATAGCTACAATCTGCGCACAAAACAACAACAGCGAGCCTAGCACGACAACTTCCTGCAAGTAGAGGCTAATGACTAAGACAATAACCGATCAACTGGTAAAATTCAAAGCAGGAAAAGCCAAAAAAAACACTGCAAAAGATTGTCCCTTTACAGTGAAGTTCTAATCAAGCTCACCGTGGCTCTCGGCTACACTAGAGCCATCTACTGTGGCCACTGGCAATAATGATTCAAGCTCAAAGCTCATACCAGCATTATCGATGAGTCGTGTAATTAGTTTGTCATTGAAGGCTGCAGCAGGTGTCAAAAAACCGCCACCAACTTTTCCTTTATCAACATCGCGACACAAGCTAATCCCAGCTTGCGCTAGCATCTTGGCCGTAGACCCATACCCTGGGTCCCTGTCACCGGTAATTTTGACACGGAGCTCTTCACCATTTTTTGTTTTACCAATAAAGCGCAGATCATAATGGCCATTACGCTGTTGCTCAGGGCTTGGCCCCTCACCTGGGCTTGGCAGAAAGAAACGAACCGCCAACCAACGAATGGGAGCTAAAGCTAAAGCAGTTATTGAAAGCTTCATGCCCAAAGCGAGACGCTTGGCCATTTTCTCACCCCGCTTTCCCGCGCCGGTAAGCACAGCCTCATTGTAGAGAAAACCTTCAGCATAGTAGCCATCAAGCAAAGCATTGCTGCGCAGCACTATACGGGTATTAATAGACGCCATGATAAACGGAGCCACCCAGGCATCGAAATCTTCATCATATTCCGCTGCAACATTATGCTGCCGGGCACTAAGTTGATGGCCCGCCGGGCATAACGAGTAAGGATCCTGCATTTCCCTGCGTATCTCAGCGCTATTGGCCGCTTCTTTATAAAGGTTGAGGCCACTTGCAATGGTACCTCCAGAAGCTCCTCCGACCAGCTTCTTTACGCGCATCTTCACCCGGTCACAATAGTGGCCAAAGTGCTCTTTAGATTGATCCTGTAGAAACTTCACACCAAGGTCAGAAGGAATAGAGTCAAAGCCACAACTATTTACGATTCTGGCGCCAGTCTCTTTGGCATCGGCATCATATCGCTCAATCATGCGTCGTATCCATTGCGGCTCGCCAGCAAGGTCACAATAGTCTGTCCCTAGCTGGCAGCAGGATTTAACCAGAGCCTCACCATACAAGGCATAGGGGCCAACAGTAGAAATAATTAACGCCGAACGCTCGCACATCGACTCTAAAGAGCTGTCATCCGAGGAATCTACAATAAGCAAAGATATTGCATCAGCAGCAGGACCCAATGACTCTTTCAAATCATTCAATTTCTTTTCCGACCTGGCAGCCATTGCCCAACTTAAATTGGGCTCGACATGCTCATGAAGCAAATAGTCACAAAGAATTTTGCCAACGAAACTGGTCGCGCCAAAGACCACTATATCAAACTCTCTGTTAGTCATTTTTTGTTCCTATTAGCGGATATCATCGAGGATATTTTTAAAAACTATTAACTAGAAGAAGTGAGTACAACCCCTTGTTTTATAAAATTATTTTACGAGAAAGAATCGCCATTCAAACAACAAACGTTGCCCAGAATGTAAACTAGAGAGAATAGGTTGTTTTTGGGGTTTTATATAGAGCACCATTAGCAGTGAGCACAGAGTCAACCGCGGCTAATAGCAACACCATCGCGGGAATGACGATAACTCATCCAAATCAAAAACTGCAGCCCAAACAATAGCGATGCTGCTAATAAATGGCTTGGTTGAACTAGTGCCGGCATACCTAAATGCCCTAATGCAGCACCGGAGAGAACCCCTGTTCCAATGACAAGAAGCATAGCAACGGCAAGCTTGCTTAGAGTATGTTGCCAACCCAGCGAAACGATCAATAGTCGTGCCAGCCAAAGGTTTGAGAAAAGTACGACAGCAGAAAAACTGCGATGTACATAAAAGAACCAAGGCATTGCTTCAACCCAACTTGAGCGTAATTCTTCGCCTTGTGCCTCGCGAATAAAATCCGTCATTTCCCTAACTTGGGTACCCATTGCTACCTGCAATATGGTTACGCCTAAAACGATGTACAGCCACTTCTCAAAGCGAGAGTCTATGCTCACTACCGACTGCGAAGCCATAATGTCTCGCCTCGCTTGTGCCACAGCGAACAGCAAAGTACCGACGATCGCCAACGCCATCAACATATGCAAAGTAATCATCCCTGGTTGCAAATTTGACCCTACAACTTTTGCGCCCAACCATCCTTGGAACCCAACCATTAAGAATGCTGCCACCGATGCTTTAAAAATCGCAACATTCTGGTGACGACAAGACCAGGAATAGATTGCAGTCAGAAGTATCAAGAAGCCAATACTGACACCAACCAACCTATTGGTATATTCGGTCCAGGTTTTAACCACATTGAAACGCGTATCCGCATAACCCAGGTCTGCATAAATTTGCTGATAGTTTGCCGGCAATTGCGCTTCACTTGTCGGGGGTATCCAACGCCCAAAGCAGGTAGGCCAATCTGGACAACCCATGCCTGCACCGGATGCACGCACGGTGGCACCAACCAAGATCAAAAAATAGACAGCAGCTATCGTTATCCAAGCCATACGACGATAACGTTGCAAAGTAGTACTCTGAGTTTCCATATTCATATTCACGGGATAGATGACTATTTATTTAACTACGAAGGGCTTCCAATAAAGACAGCGATGCATAACTATCCATCGGTAAGCCCTGTTGCTCCTGATAGGCCCGGATTGCACTCCTGGTTCGACTTCCTACACGACCATCAGGCACACCAGAATCAAAACCAAGGGCATTGAGCAATTCTTGTAGCTCGCGCACTTGGGCCACACTCATAGCCTGCTCGTTTTCGGGCATGTGTTGAATGGATGCCCCACCTGTAAAACGGTCAGCCAAGTGACCAACCGTTAGCGCATAGAATATAGGCGTATTGTACATACGAGTCACTCTAAAGTTATCGTAGGTCAGAAAAGCGGGACCTGAGGCACCTGCAGGAATAACAACAGAGGCTCGCATATCTGCAACAGGAATCGGCACACCAGAGATTTGCAAGATTCCCATATCACGCCACTCTTGCAAGCGCTTTCTCGTGCTTGTACCCGCTAAGGCATAATCGAAATCCTTGGGTAGAATCACTTCCCTACCCCAACGCTCATCACCCTTCCATCCCGATTTCGACAAGAAATTTGCAGCCGAATAAAAAATATCTGGCAGGCTATGCCAAATATCTATTCTGCCATCACCGTCACCATCTACCCCATGCTCGTAAAAGACTGTAGGCATAAACTGCAATTGCCCCATCGCTCCAGCCCAGGATCCACTCATACTTTCAGCTGGAATATGCCCATCGTCGATAATCTGTAAGGCAATTAATATTTGCTTACGGAAGAAGTCGGCTCTGCGCGGATCATAAGCCAGGGTCGCAAGAGCCTGGAGCACCGAGAAACCTCCGGTGTTGCGGCCAAAATTACTTTCTATTGCCCAGAAAGCCGCAAGGTATTGAGGTTGGACGCCATAGCGCAGGCGCACCTCCTCCAGTAAAGCTCTGTGTTCCCTGAGCAGCTCTTGGCCCCGTTCAACCTGGTGCGGAGTAACTCTCAGGCCTAGATAGCGAGTAAACGTTTGTACAAATTCTGGCTGACTACCATCGAATTCTAAGACTCTTGGTAACGGGGCTTCAAGATTATCAAGCGCGGCGAGAGTCGCCTCTGTGATACCAAGGCTTGCAGCTTCAGCTCGCAATTCAGCAAGCCATTCATCAAAGGACTGAGTCTGAGCTAGTGCGGGTATACTTAAAACTAATAACAGGAGGCATACAGTGACATTTTTCATCGCTCTATAATAATAGATATCATAGAGAATGGAAATCGGGATTGCGTTCGCAAACTTATTAGTAACTGTGATAACAAATAATCATCGTCAATATTTAGATCATGAGATAACTATGCCACCAACGGATGACTCAAGTATTCACTCACCTGCTGCTCGTCTTGCTTTTCCAGTGACAAAAAATGAAGACCAAGGTGGTAACTGTCTTGACGTTGACGGCGGCAGTAAGACACAGCACAAGTAGATTTTATTTTGCGGTGTGAACACCCTTTAGCGGGCAGACTAAATTCCAACTCGAAACTTGGAAACAAACCTGCATCGGATTTAAATTTATTTAGCTGTTCAATCAGCTGGTGGCGACACTCCAATTGAATTCCAGCGGGAGAGAGCTTCATAAGAGTTCCGTTTCTTACTATCCCTGCAAGGTGAATATTAGCCTCGCCACATAAATTTACTCTGGGGTAATTTCTCTTTTCACTATTCATAACATCGTTCTTAAATGAATTAAACACAGTTACTACATTACTACTGCGCTTATTTTATCCTAGCACTTAATGATCAAATCTTGATCCAGGGCACACTTTTTACATCACAAAAGAAAATATAAGCCCTATATCACTCTACACAAAACAAAAACCGAATAAGGTATGCGACATGACACGTTAACCAGAATAACCCATCGTTACAGTATAGCGATCAGGAAATTTCTCACAGGACATACCCACATCGCCAATAGCATAAACCTTATGACTGCCAAATTATTAGACAACCAGCCATGAGATAAGTGTAACTAATTCACATTTCGACCAGGAGAAAGAGTTAACCCTGTCACAGTTTAGTAGAGGGAGATGGATTACATCGATAAAAACAGGGTGGAAAAACAGAGACAAATCTCTTGCCGGGGAACATTAGCTATAAATAATATACAACCTACCTCATAGCTATTAAAACAAAAAAGTAGAGCCGGGAAATGGAATAGCAAAAGTTAAAACAGTAGCCATCAATACACTGCAGCAGAAATTCGAGTCAAAAAAATTTAATGCTCTGCATCACGCAGCTTAGCTATAACTGACTCCATCGCCCTATCGACAAGAGGCGCTTCACAAATCACTTTTACGGTACCTGCTTTCAATTCCCTAGCCAGGCCCATCTTTGATTTTTCTATCACTTTAACGCCCTGACCATTTACAAACACGTACTTTTCAATAGTGTCTATTTTAGCGGCAAGCGTGCAGCGAATCGCCTGCTTCCCTCGCACTTGGAATTCCAACCAAATACCAATAGGATATTTTGACACTTCCAGCAGATGCTCATCGTCATCAGCCAGATTTTTCTCCGGGGTGGTATCGAGCTTCGCTGTTTCATCAACAAGGTCTAACGCAGAACCTTCTGTTACTGAACTTTTCTTCTGCGCAGTTTTCTTGAAACACGCTTCTTGCACTTTTTGCAGTTCGCCTAGAACTCTTTTGGTATCCGCTTTTTCAACACCAGCAACCCCCAACGCCTTACCAAGATTCAGCAATAAGCGGGGCTTAACCTTTACAAACTTTTCCAAATCGCCTGTTTGCCTGTCTGTATTCACAGTCCAAAGCAACACATCGATAGTATTCATCACTGGACGCCAGCTAATCCCACCGGGACCCTCACGTAAAAGCACTTCTACGACAAATCTATGAAAGTAGGTGCGCAAGAATTCCATAGCAACAGGGTCTATATTCTGATCGAGTATTCTCTCTTCAATTTTACGCAGCGCATATTGTTTAATTTCTTCGAGGCGATCCTTTCTCTCCCCTTCATTGAGAAGCTCCTTTTCTGCCTGCTGATTGGACAGCGAATGTTCGCGCTTAAAGCGACTAAATTCTTCCAGCAAGTTTTCTACAACCACAACATCACCATCGAAATCCCGAACCAAACGGGCTACTAAGTCTTGCATCTTGCAATACACAGGGTCCTGACCAAGCTTATCCGACTCTGTCCAACTTATGCCGGCGGTAGCTATTTCATTCAAGAAAAGCCTTGCCGGGTGCTTTGCAATATCAAAAAACGTAGGCTCTCTTAGTGCAATTTTCAGAACAGTAATTTGAGTCCGACCAACAAGCTCTTTAATCGGAATTGGAACAGTGACATCATTCCAAATTTCCTCGTACAGGAAGTTAACTAAATTAATTATGTCTGACGACTGAGAGTCAATAGCTCTCAATGTTTCAGCATCACTTTCCCGTAACAACAAATCTCCAACAGACTTACCAAGGTTTAGTCTTTCCGACAACGCACCTTCTTCTCCTTCTCCCTGCTCTTGAGAATCAAGTTGCAGCTTGTTGAGCAAGCTCAGCAGCTGGTCGCCAGCCACCACCTCCAGCTTTTGGCTTCCAACCATCATGCCTGACTGCAACCCGGGCTGAGGCACAGCTGTTGAATACTCTTGTACGGAATTTGACATCACTGACTGCTCAGCACTTGCAGGGCTCGGGACTCTATGCAACAGCTTCTGCATAACTGATAAAAGCTGTTGGTTATTGTCTAAACCAGAAGGTTCGGAAGCAAAAGCACGATCTGTGGGGTCGATCTTTTTCGGCCTGGCACTACGCTTATTCTGCTGCTCTGCCCGGCTTCTTGCAGCCATGTCTAAATCAGGCAAGATATTGTTATCTATAAGAACCCTGTTAGCTTCACTCAGAACCTTTTCCAGGTTATGAAATACACTACGGTTAAATTTTCGATAGGTAATAAGCAATTCTGTGGCTGTCATATTGACAGGAGGGATTGCCTTTTTGAAAGCCTCCCCAATCTGTTCCGGATCCATCGGATTATTCGATTCATCTATACAGACGCCGTAACACATAGCATCAAGCCGAGTCGTAAAGCTCAGATATTCATGAATATCACAATTTCTAGCATGGGAAATCATGCCCTCCATAGCGATAATGGCCTCTAGGTCATCCTCCTCTACCAGGCTCAAGCTACCGTAATCAAGGACGTCTACCGCCTTCTTCGCGGACCCTGTCAACTGATCAAAATTAGCCTTCACATTCTCAGCAAAGCGCTTGAGTATTGCGGGTTGTTCTTTCATCAAGTCTAAATCGCGCGTGCGCTTGGAGGCCGCGGGTTCATTGACAATCGCCATATTGGCCTCAACCAGAGCTTTCGAAACAAGATCAGAAAGGCTCACAGACATTGCCTCTCTTACCTCATCAAGGGTCTTTTCCACATTGTCCATATATTCTTCTCAATATCAGGCGCTTAACCTTGACCAACAAGCCTGTGTTTTCGACTTTATACCTAACAGAAAATAACACCTTGCAAGGTCAACTGCACCTGCCAAATAGCCATGACCAAATTTCTTGTCAATTACTATCCACTTTAAGTGGTAAATGACAGAAGAAGCTGTATAAGTATAATGTGTCTTCAATTCCTATAACCTTAACGATAAACTTGACCGAGAGAACCAGCCGCAAGCAATGTCTAAATACAAACAGGATGCTACAGAAATAGCTGCCCAGATACTGAGCACTCTCAGAGAGGGTGGTCTGTTAAAGGATTCTGCCGAGCATGATACGGATATGCTCGCGCAGCTATCCGACATCCTCGTGTATGCAGGCTTTCCCGAGCGAGATGTATTAACTAAAAACATAACCATTCTACTGTCAGATATACGCGGCTTTTCCAATATTGCAGAATCCTATCCCGCAACAGATGTAGTACAGATGCTGAATCGTTACTTTGATGCAATGGGTACTATCATCACTAATTACGGCGGCGCTATCGACAAGCTAATGGGCGATTCAATACTCGTTATTTTTGGATTTCCAGAGGAGAAAGAGAGCGACGTAGAAAATGCAATTGCCTGCGCGGTTGAGATGCAAATGGCAATGAGCGAACTCAATAAGGCCAACCAAGAACTCGGCATGCCAGATCTTTTTACTGGCATAGCAATCAATACAGGGTCGGTAGTCGCCGGAGATTTGGGCTCTGAGCACTATCACGAATACACAATCATTGGGGATGAGGTAAATTTAACCTCTCGAATAGAAGCTCACTGCTTGCGCGGGCAAATTCTTATCAGCGAAAACACTTACGAGCGAAGCAAGGATTTTGTAGAGGTTGGCTCCCCAAATAGGGTCGAAGTAAAAGGCGCCCGTAACGCAGTCGATTTATATGAGCTGTACGCAACTGAACGCCCAAAATACATGGAAGTACCCCGCCGAGAAGGAAGAAAGAGCCCCAGAATCAAAGTTAATATGCCGGTTGTATTCCAAAATCTATCGGGCAAGATTGTTCTGAACGAAAAGTTTCATGGAGAGGCTATCGATATTAGCTATCACGGGCTACTTGTGGAGACTGAAGAAAAACTCGGCAAATCCTCTGAAATAAAAATGTCCCTATCACTCGAGCTCTTTAGTGATCGAACGACAGATGTCTATGCCCGAATTATCAACACCCAAAAGTTTGGTGACCGATTCAGAAGCAGCATGGAATTCACCACAATTGGCACAGAGGGCCTTCAGGCGATCAAGCAATATGTGGATAGTATTGTCGCAACAAGCTAGTAGCTAGCTCATCCTTTTTATCAAGTTTCAATCAGTTGCCAGAGGCAAGCCGGAGAAAACTCAACCTCTCCCAATCCATATCTACTTAGACGCCACTATACTGAGAGCCACACAACTCTGAAGCCAAGAGTTCTCGGAGCAAACCTAAGATCCTGCAGCACTCTCTCTTCGACATCCTGCAGCAGAAAAGGTTTTTAGGAAGGGTACAATAATAGTCAAGCAGGTAATGAAAATGTTGATCTCCCCCGCGTTTTGCAAACTTGCAGGTTTCAACCAACTAAAATAGTTTCAAAGGAAGCATCACTAACATAGCGCCAACTGCAAGCAACTACCGCCCTCCTCCCACCGAATTGGAGGAGTGATATTTTGAGCTGTTAATGTGTAATTTGCTGCCGCTAAGTCACTACCATCTTTCATCCAGGTAACTCTTATTTCCCCTGCATGGACATGTACACCATGGGTTGTCTCATCACGCTGCTGACTATCAGGAATGCCATTCTCCCCTTCCTGAATATCCTCCAAACTCGTCAATCGGTTAGCTTCAGCGGCAACAATGATAGAATTGCGGTGCACACTAACCGCTAGCAGAGCCTCTGAAAAGGCCGCTCGGTTTCGATATTGATTATATGCAGGCAAGGCAACGCTCAAGAGAATGCCGATAATTGCGGCCACTATCATTAGTTCAATAAGGGTGAAGCCCTGTTGTGAACGTTTATTACACTGAGACTTAATCATCCTTCCAGCACCACCTCGTGAGATTCATTGCTGACGTAAATCGCGCTCAAACCATACGTACCCGGATTTGGGTGCAAGACCCTAACTATGCCTCCTTCTCTCTCTACTATATTTGGGACAGTAGAACCGGGACATCGCAAGGAAGGATCTGGCTCCTCTCCTTCTTCTAATAAATAACCAATCTCTTCAAAGACTAATCGACACTCCTCTAATGCCTGTGAGGCTTCAAAAGCAGCGGCCACTTCAGAATCGAGGAACAGCATCGGGTACGCATAAAGCAGCAAGGAAACAAAGATCATAGCGATACCCCCACCGGCACCCAACCAAATAATAGTAGTGTCTTTGCCTCGTTTATTCTGAGCCTGCTCCGCTTCCAATTCCTCGGCATGCTTGCTTATAACCAGGTCAATTTCAGACTTATTGAGTTTTCTAGATTGGAGGGCAACGAAATCTTCCGTTTCTACTGCCGAGACACAAGTCTCGCAATAAACACCTGAGTCAGTGAAATTAGCGCACATTCCGCACAATTCTATTTCACAGCGATTGCATTTCTCGACTGTTGGGGCATTTGGATGGTTGTGGCAGGGCAATGCTATTTTCTCTCTATACTTGACGGGCGCATTCTACCAAAGCACGGCAAATACTGCTGATCTTTTTTGCAAACTTCTTACGCTCTTAGGATAACTCACTCGACTCTCAACACCAAACTGAATCTGCGCTTACTATGTTATAGAGAGACCAAACTACACGGGGAAGAAAGCCCTTTACAGATTTGAACTGCAACACTCATTGTCCCACGCCACCGCCAGATTCCCCATCATCCAAATCATATTCGGGCAGGCCATCATGGATTGGTGTCTTGGGGGTATTCTGAATATCATAATTTATGAACGACAACAACAATTGAAAACCAACCATAATGACCAGCATCACCATCATTATGGTGCCAGTAGGTGTAGCCTGTTCCAGTGACTGATTACCAGTATAAATAATATAGCCGCTGAACAAGCCGCCGGCGAAAAGAATAAAACCTAAAAAAAGATTAATTGAAGCAATATTAAAATCACGCAAAAAGTAATTATAGAATATGCGCTTGAATATGCGCTTACAGTGTTGGGCAAAGAAATAAAATATGGATCTGCCCACACTCAGATTCGACGTTTCACCACCATATTTAGCACGCATGGGAATCTCAACCACTTTCGCACGAATGGTATAAAGACGAAAAAGCATGTCTGTTTCGAAAAAAAAACGCTTATTCAGTCGTTCTAACGGCAACCCTTTCAGGACCTTGGCATGAATAGCAACAAAGCCATTTGTTGGGTCCATTAAGTCCCAATAGCCAGTTGAAAATTTCGAAAGAAAAGATAGTCCAGCATTCCCTATCAACCTGACAAGCGGCATCTGTGACAACATCTTTAAATCATAAAACCTATTGCCTTTACAGTAATCAGCTTTGCCATCGAGAATGGGCTGAATGAAGCGGTCAATTAACTTCGGTGCCATTTGTCCATCGCTGTCAAGTTTTATAATGATATCAGCGTCCAAACTTAGCGCCTTCTTGAACCCAGTAATGCAGGCACCACCTACTCCTTGATTTTCTTCATGGTATTCAATATGAAGCCTGTCATCATTACAGTGCTCGGCAATAAACTTGCCAGTATGCTCTGGGCAGCAATCATCGACAGCAATGATGAAGCTAATGTTATCGCCTATTTGCATTAGCACATCAAGCACTTGCTCCCTGCTTTTATAACAAGGTGTGACAACGGCTACTCTCATTATTGGATACCGTAATATTCTAAAATGTAATTGTATAAATGATAGTTAAACATCTTGTCAGGCAACTTGATAATATTGCTTAGCACCACCCCTTTTGCATCATGGGAGCCGCTACGTTTTACCACTTTTTCAAAATGATCATAAAAGTTAACACTTAGTTCTTTATTATGAAATTTCTCTCCTGCGGGCACATCATCCCATACCAGTACCTGACAGAACAATCTTCGCTCGTCCTCTGGATCTCGCTCAACCTGGAAAAGGTTTTTACCCAAAAGCATAAAACCCTGCAATTTATCAAATGCCTCGACTGCTAATTCCTTCGTTTCAAAAATAAGCTGCGAATCATTGGTCATGAGCTGTTCACAATCAGCCTGTATACCAATAGTACTGAAGAAATTGACTGGATCAGCTTGTCGATAGAGGAATTTATTCTCGTCGATACTGCAATATTGGCTAAAGGCATTAACTACAAGAATTGCCTCCCCCTCCTTAGCAGTACTCAAGACAACACCCACACTTTCATCTAAAAGCCGAAACAGTGCCTGCATCTCAGGACTAAGCTCATCACCTGCAGCCCAGCAGTGATGCTGGCAATGTGCCACAGAGTTCAAGAAAATCAATTTGAAATCCACAAGGTTGCGTCGGCAGTAATAGCTAAAAGTAATAGCATTAATTAAATCGAAAAGGCTAAACAACAATGCATTATTTATCGAGCAACCCCGGGACCTACTAATCATCAAAGGAATAGATGAAAACAATTTACCAAGCAAAATTGGGTTTAGAAAAAAGCTTGCTGTTTTCAGGAAAGAGCCTATCAGTTTGGGAGTGCTCAGAGAAAGGTAATGCTGCGCATAATATCTTGGAAGGGCAAGTAGGCGGTTAAGAGACGATGGATAAGCTAACTCTGTATAGGTCCAAGGGTCAGGGAAATAGAACGCAATGTTTTCCTTGCTATTCAGCTTCGCATTCATTGCACCCCAGACACCACAAGTCTGACCGTTTTTCGACAGCACATCCCATATCTGATCTTCCTTTAGCCTATAGGCATCGGCAAGATGGTAAAGCCCATGCTTTGAAGCAGGGGTTCCAGTGTGTATTGAAGGCCACTGCACCCATGGATCCAGACCAAATCGTTCTTCTTTTTCTTCTGACTCAGTTTCAGTTTTTGAAAATTCACACAATCTCTTAAGGTTCTTAAGCTCGAGTTTATCCGCTGCCTTCTGTAATAACCCAGGGTTAAACTCATTTATTTCAAGCAGAATCATGTTACAAACTACTTCTGGCAACCAGCGATATTCCAACCAAAATAAAAAAAGAGCCAATCATTAACATTGGGCTTAGTTTTTCATCTAGTAGGTAATAACTGAGTACTGGCACGATAATATAAGCTAAGCCAGTAATAGGATAAGCAACAGACAGTGGAATTTTGTTCAACACATAAATCCAAAGCAATATCGTCACCCCATACAAGCCAACTGCGCATACCAGGACTGGATTAGTGATGACACTTGTAATAAAACCAAGCGCTGTTGTTTCGCTAATTTCGCTTGAGCCAAATTTAAACAACAATTGGCCAAGTGCCAGCAGCACAGCTGTAAGCACAGCCAATCCATAAATATAATTACCCATTGTTACGTCGCCTGTTAATTTCATTCCAAATAATCAGAGAGCCATAGCCAGCCAACATGAATAGGATCGGATAGTAGGGAAAAGAAAATCGCGGCAGTGGCGCCAACACCATGTGCACCGCCGTATGATAAAGCACAAAAAGTGTCAGGGTGGTTATTATGAAATGCACGTCCTTATTCATTAGAAACAGCCTTAGTAATCCCGAAACAATAGCAATAAACGCAATTAGAAATATGATTGTATGCACCTTCATCATCAATAAAAGGCTGAATGAATAAACCCTATTTTCACTGTAGATACTGGAGATAATCGGATAAATGTAAGGCCCTCCTTGACCCTGAATAGCCCAAGCACTCCACAACATAATTGGCTTGCCTACCAAATACCACTCTAAGTAGGTAAGCGGTCGTTGGCTGAACCGCTGCGACAAGACGCTACGGACATTAGCCCAATCTGCCTGCATAAGCTCAAACTCTGGATCCTCTTGATAAGGGAACCCTCTTAGCTCCGGTGACTCATGAATCATGTTCGGATAAGCACCAAGAGCTAATACCTGCCGTACATTCGATTCTTCCGTATCAGCTTCCCACAACTGCCAAGGAGTCCACACAAGAAAGGTAGCAACTATAAAACAAAGCCCTACTCTTAAATTGATTCCACTGCGATATTTCCACCAGATAATCGCAACCAACGGTATGGGAAATAACAGTACTGCAGGTCTTATTAGCGCAGAGTACCCAAATGCCAGACCAGCTAATATAGCAATACCCAGTACACGCTTTTCCACTGCCAACAGCAGTAAATAAATGGATAGTATCAAAGAAAAACTGTGGGTGGTTTCAGTCAAAAAGTAAGAAGAGGAAATAATCAAATGGGGGGATATGGCGACAGCACCAGCTACAATAACAGCGGCAAGGTTGTTGAGAAACCTGATTGAAATAAGATAAGTGAGTACCGCCACAAATGAACTAAGCAATATTTGAAAAGCAAGAATGGCTATATATGCTGAAGAAAAATCATCAAATAAACTTACAAAAAAAGCCACGATCATAGGATAACCGGGTGTGATCAACTTCGAAGTGGCGCCGCTTTCATCGTAAGAATAAGTACCGGATTCCGCTAAGTTAATGCCAATCATAGCGTATTTATATGCATCCGCACGCAGAGGGACATCATGCTCAGCCGACAAACCGTAGCTCAAGCGCATAAGCAACGCTACAAGGAAAATAACCAGGATCGAACACAATTGGACTTTAGTGAGCTTAACCTGCTGTGCCAACCCCATCAGCCATCCTCTAACAACGTGAAACCAAACACTAGTCTAGCAGCTTGCACAAGCCTGAACACCTGCTTATTGAGCATACAATTGCACACTAGCTCACGTTTAAGCATTTAGCCAAAGACAGCAAAAAATGCTTGAACCACATCGTGCAAGGAGCAAATAAACAACGATGTGATTTGTACATTCCGGTGGATTTCATGCCAAAATCATGGCAGAAACCGAGTTAACTTGTCAGTGCACACCTAATACTTCAACTAATGGAGTCAGGTATTCCAATAAACCGAATTAGCTGACAGGAGTGAAAGACAAAAATAATAAGTACCTTCACCAGTGTGTGGTTGGTGGATCAATGAGTTACACTTAAATATAAATCGACGCTAACAGGACACAATTCGTGCACGAACAAGAGCAACCACGCATCATTAAGAAGTATCCCAATCGCCGGTTATACGATACTGACAAGAGCCAGTATGTCACCTTGCAACAAATCCGCGACCTGGTGTTGGAGGAAATACCGTTTCTGGTAATTGACCAGAAAACTGAAGAGGACATTACGCGCAGCATCTTGTTGCAAATCATTCTGGAGCAGGAATCGGAAACTAATCCCTTGTTCTCGAACGATAACCTGGAACGTTTCATCCGCTATTACCATGCCGGTGCGGACAGCGGATTCAGCGATTATATCGGTAAAAGCATGAGCTTTTTTCAGCAGCAGCAGCGTGAATTCGGCAAGGCCGTCGCTGGAGTCGCCGGGCACAATCCCATGACATTCTGGACCGATATGACGCAGAAAAATATTGATGCTTGGCGCCAGATGACAGGTCTGGAGCCGGAGAACGACGACCAAGAAAAGAGTTAACCCGATTATTTAGCGAATTTTAGTCAGATACCTTCAACGCGCACTTGACACAGCGCGATTTACTGCCTATTTTGTGCACTGCAATATATTGCTGCGATGCAGCACTCTATTCCGAGTGGAGAATAAGAATATATGAGTACCCAAAGAATTGCCCTTGTCACCGGTGGAATCGGTGGAATCGGCACCGCAATTTGCAAAGCGCTAGCTGACCAAGGCAGCAAGGTCATCGCTGGCTACTTTCCGCCCGAGGCGGAAATCGCAAGTGAATGGCAGAGTCGGCATCGTGCCGACGGCTATGACTTCGAAATCGTCGCCTGCGATGTCAGCGACTATGAATCCAGTCAGAAAATGCTGCACAATATCGAGAACACCATCGGTTCAGTTGACATCTTGGTCAACTGTGCTGGTATTACCCGCGACAAAACTCTGCGTCGCATGACACCGGAGCAATGGGACGCAGTACTGCGCACCAACCTCGATTCGGCGTTCAACGTCACCCGTCACGTAGTCGAGGGTATGTCCGAAAAAGGATTCGGTCGGATCGTCAATATCTCCTCGGTGAATGGCCAGAAAGGTCAGTTCGGCCAAGCCAACTACTCCGCAGCAAAAGCCGGACTACACGGTTTTACTAAGGCCGTTGCTCAAGAACTCGCCGGCCGCGGTGTCACCGTAAACACGGTATCGCCTGGATACGTCAAAACAGAGATGACTGATGCCATTCCTGAGGATATTCGCGACTCCATCATCCTTCAGGTACCCATGGGGCGCATGGCTCTACCCGATGAAATTGCCTACGTTGTCAGCTTTCTGACCGATGATCGCAATACCTACATGACTGGAGCTAACTTGCCGGTTAATGGCGGCATGTATATGGCCTGATCGAAAGACGCACAACGATGATACAAAAAACGGGCTCAGGCCCGTTTTTTTTGCGCTGAAATAGGTGTAAAACCCGCACTTATGTTGCGGTGCACAATATTCTATGCTAGGCTCGTTTCTTTTTAAATTTGAATGAGTTACTCAGACATGAGCGAATCTAATTCCTGGACCGACCAGTGGTTTAATGCACAACAGCAATTCGTTGACTCCTGGACTGACATGGCCAACGCCAGCAATACCAGCAGCCAAAAAAGCCAGGCTGATCTCTGGGCTCAAAGCTTTGAGATGTGGCGTAAGGCCAGTGGCAACCAGCCGCAACCCGACATCCAACAAGCAATCAACAAATGCGTTAATATGGGCCATGAATACTTCGCTATGGCAGAGCAAGTCAGCAAAGCGATGAGTGGCGGAGCCAATCCAGTTGATGCCATCAACCAGTGGATGGAGCAGCTCAAGCAGTCCCTGCAACAATTTAGCAGCCTGCCGGGGTTCGATATCAACGGCGTTAACGATTTCATGAAACAGTGGTTTGCACCGAACCAATCCTGGCAGCAGATGACTGCCGCATTCACACCCATGAACCAGGCAGCCTGGCAAATACCGGGGATGAATGCCTCGGTGTTCAATATGGGCGAGACCATCGATCCGCTAGGCAAAGTATTAGAGGCTCCCGGTGTTGGTTATTTCCGCGAACCACAAGAGAAGCAGCAGCGGGGAATCCAACTAGCCATCGAATATCACCAAGCTAATCATGCCTTCAACCAAGCCTTCCTCAAGGTCGCCATGGAATCGATCCAGGGTTTCCAAGGGCGCTTGCTTAGACTTGACAGTGACAAGACGCCAAAATCGTTGCGAGAGCTCTATGATCTCTGGGTTGAAATCAGCGAGGAGCATTACGCAGAATTTGCCATGAGCGCGGAATACCAAACGCTTTATGGCGACATGGTAAATCGCTTAATGACCCTAAAAAAGCACTACGCGGAAATCACCGACGATATGCTGCGAGCGATGAACCTGCCGAATACGGCCGAAGTGGATACTATGCAGCTACGCCTGCAGCAAGTGCGCCGGGAAAACATCGTGTTGCACAAGGAAATCGACGAAATCAAAGAGGTATTGTCCACACAAGACGCTCCTACAATTGAAGCCGACACCATGCAGCAAGAACTACAGCAGCTGCGCCAGGAAAATACCGTATTACGCAAAGAAATCGATAACATCAAGGCGACGTTGTCCAAATCTGCAAACGGTGCGCCTGCAGCCGTAGTGACATCGGCAGCCGCAAAGGTTAAATCTCGCCCAGCAACGCGTAAAAAAGCGCCTGCGAAAAAAACAGTGTCAAAAACTGCGGTCAAGAAAACAGCCGCGAAAAAGAAAACTGCGGTAAGCAAAGCCAGCAAAGGAGCCTGAACTCATGAGTGATTTCCAGTTTCGATCCGGTCAAGAGGTGGTCGATGAAGTCGTCCAGTTCAACCAGAATCTGAGCAAGAGCGTCAAGAACCTACTAGACGCCGATGAGATTTCAGCAGGTGTAACGCCACGCGAGGAAGTGTACGCGGAAGACAAACTGAAACTGTACCGCTACCAACCATCAGCTGGCGTAGTACAGAATCGTACTCCAACACTGATCGTCTACGCCCTGGTTAACCGTCCTTATATGACCGACATCCAGGAGAATCGCTCGACTATCCGTGGGCTACTGGATAGTGGGCAAGACGTTTACCTAATTGACTGGGGCTACCCGGATCGTGCTGACAAGTACCTGACCCTGGACGACTACATTAATGGCTATATCGATCGTTGTGTCGACGTTCTTCGCAAACGCCACAATGTGGATAAGGTCAATGTCCTTGGTATCTGCCAGGGCGGGGTTTTCAGCCTTTGCTACACCACCCTGCACCAGGACAAAGTTAAGAACCTAGTAACCATGGTCACACCAGTCGACTGTAAGACACCCGATAATATGTTGAGCCACTGGGTTCAGCAAATGGACATCGATCTCATCGTTGATACCATGGGCAACCTGCCGGGCGAGATGCTGAACTGGATGTATTTGAACCTGAAGCCATTCCAGTTGATGGGGCAAAAATATGTTTCCATGGTGGATGTCATCTCCGACGAAAAAAACGTCAAGAATTTCATGCGTATGGAGAAATGGATTTTCGACAGTCCCGACCAGGCAGGAGAGGCCTTCCGTCAGTTCATCAAAGATTTCTACCAGCAAAACAAACTGGTAGAAGGTGGGCTGATGATCGGCGAGCGTGAGGTCGACCTGAAGAATTTGAAAACCCCTGTTCTCAATATCTTTGCTGAACAGGACCACTTAGTACCTCCTGCTGCGTCGAAGATTTTACCGAAATTGATCGGCAGCAAAGACTACACCGAGCTGTCCTTCCCTGGCGGCCACATCGGTATTTATGTGAGCGGCAAGGCACAGGCGACGGTAACACCGGCAATCTCCGAGTGGCTTAACGAGCGCAGCTAAAACAGCCCACCAGTTGGTTGCCCGACCACGCGGCAACCAACTGGTGGGCGATCCGCGCAACCTACCCTGAGACAGATAGGGTAAACAGGCACAATTTGCTTGCTTAGCTCCCGTCACAAAAGTTACAGCAGCATCAACTGCCACTTCCCTTCATTCGATCGACTAAGCCTGACTATTAAGTTTCAAATTACAGCCAAAGCTCAAACGGCTATCACTGATTGATACTTTGAGTCCTCAGACAAAACACAATTGAAGCTTTCAGCAAATCCCCAAGCAAACATCAGACACAAAAAAGCCGGCGCACTCGCGTACGCCGGCCAGATATAGCGAGCAGAAGATCGCGGTTAGTACATGTGCTGACCACCATTGATGGATAGTGTCGAGCCAGTGATAAAACCGGCATCGTCAGCTACCAGAAAGGCAACACCACGAGCGATTTCACTAGCCTCACCAAGACGACCAACCGGTACACGTGCGACGATTTTTTCGAGTACGTTTTCCGGTACCGCGCGCACCATTTCAGTAGCGATGTAACCTGGTGCGATAGCATTTACGGTAATTCCTTTGGATGCACCCTCTTGCGCCAGCGCCTTGGTAAAACCGTGAATACCAGATTTGGCGGCAGCGTAATTGACCTGACCATATTGGCCGGCCTGGCCGTTGATCGAGCCGATATTGACAATGCGACCAAACGTGCGCTCTCGCATGCCGTTGAGTACCGCCTTACACATGTTAAAGCAGGAAGTCAGGTTAGTTTGAATAACCTGGTTCCACTGCTCAAACGTCATTTTGTGCATGGTGCTGTCACGAGTAATGCCGGCGTTGTTGACCAACACCTCAACCGGACCCACTTCGCTCTCGATTTTCTGTATCGCAGCTTGGCAGGCTTCGTAGTCGCCGACGTCGAACTTGTAGGTTGGAATACCAGTGTCCTCGGTAAACTTTGCCGCTTTTTCCTCATTACCCGCGTAGGTAGCGACGACCTGGAAGCCAGCATCTTTCAACGCTAGGCTGATCGCCTCGCCGATACCACGGCTACCACCCGTTACAACAGCTACTCTGCTCATCGTGTCTCTCCCATTATTATCTATTATTTTTTTAAAACTATCGTTCCACCGCTAGAGCAACACCCTGACCACCACCGATACAAAGCGTCGCTAGACCGCGTTTTGCACCGGTACGCTTCATGCCGTGTAGCAGGGTTACCAACACCCGAGCGCCGGAAGCCCCAATAGGGTGCCCAAGGGCGATTGCTCCACCGCTAATGTTGACCTTATCAGTATCCCACCCCATATCGCAATTAACAGACATGGATTGCGCGGCAAAAGCTTCGTTGGATTCGATTAGATCAAGGTCAGCAACGCTCCAGCCGGCTTTCTCCAAGCACTTCTTCGAGGCAGGGATCGGGCCAGTACCCATGATTGCCGGATCAACTCCAGCACTGCTATAGGAAGCAATGGTTGCCAACGGTTCCAGGCCCAGTTCAGCTGCCTTGTCAGCACTCATTACCAATAGCGCTGCTGCACCATCGTTAAGACCTGATGCATTTCCGGCGGTTACTGTGCCTTCACGATCGAATGCAGGGCGCAGTTTGGCAAGTCCCTCAGCCGTCGTGCCAGGCTTGGGATACTCATCACGGTCAACCACGATCGGGTCACGGCGGCGTTGCGGTACTTCGACGGTCACGATTTCATCGTTAAACGTTCCGGCTGACAATGCCTGTTCGGCTTTTTGTTGCGAGGCTGCAGCAAAGGCATCCTGCTCATCTCGTGAAAACTCATATTTTTTAGCAATATTCTCTGCAGTGACGCCCATGTGATAATCGTTGAAGGCATCCCACAAACCATCAACAATCATGCTGTCCTGGAGTGGCCAGTTTCCCATGCGCTGGCCGTCACGCGACTTGGGTAATATGTGTGGAGAAGCACTCATGTTCTCCTGGCCACCAGCGATAACGACATCGGCGTCGCCACATTTGATCGCTTGTGCTGCCAGATGCACGGCTTTGAGACCACTGCCGCAAACCTTGTTGATGGTCATTGCCGGGCATTCCTGCGGCAGACCGGCTTCGATACTTGTCTGGCGTGCCGGGTTCTGGCCGACACCAGCTGTCAGTACCTGACCAAGAATAACTTCGTCTACCTGGTTAGCGGCAAGATTATTACGTTCGAGCAGTCCCTTAATCACCAGGGCTCCCATATGGCTCGCCGACAAAGAAGACAATGCTCCACCGAACGCACCTATTGGTGTTCGCACTGCGTCTACAATTACTACTTTGGTCATAATGCTTTCCTCGAGAATAAAAAAAAGTCCGGGGCCATGTTAACACCGGACTAATATATTGGGGGGGACTAAAACATAGGAAGCAATTCGACATCTGTCCGAATTGCTTCCGGGTGTAGCATTAAGCAGCTTTCTTACCAGCTTTGCTGAATTCCTTTTCTAGGCTTTCAGCAGCTTTCTTGGTCTGAGCCTGAACGTCAGCGATAGAGCCTTCGAAAATCTTGCCAGCTTCAGTAACCGCAGCTTCGATTGCAGCAGTATTCTCTTTAGTAGCAACAGTGATCTTTTCGTTCAATGCTTCAACATACTTCTGCTGCATTTCAACAGCAGCATTCAGGTCTTTTGTCTCAGCCAGTGCCTTAAAGTGTTCCAGGTTACCCTGTAGCAATTCAGCAGTGCTTTCAGACTGAGCCTTCATCAATTTAACCGCTAACGCAGTGTTGTTTTCAGCCACTTTCATCATAGGCTTCAGGCTTTCTTGTGCCATTTTCATGAAATCTTCGTACATTGTATTTCTCCGTCAAAGGGAATAAATTTGGTTTAAAATTTATGTTGCACTGCAACAATGTGGCTAATATAGGGCCGGAGAGAATAGAAGTCAAGCACTTTTTGTTGCGGTGCAGCAAAAAGTTTCAATATTCTAACTGATTGATATTTAATGTATATAGGAAGTTTACATACTATAGAAAATCTTGATTGCCGCCCAACCCCCTCTCTAGCCGCCTGTAATATAGGCATTCGCCACGCTGTACGACAAACAGCGAATAGTATTCTTAGTTAGGCAATTGTATAGTGCATTGATACCCTTCTTTTCAGATCTACAGCATTCTGATCAGAGGTCAGGAAGCCAAAGTATGGATCAGGGAATAGCATGATGCACTTTAAGAACGTCATTCTGAGCGTAGGTGCTATCGCCCTTCAGTTTGTAGCTACTCAAGCTCTCGCAGCGTGCGCGCCGGACAATGTATCCAATAAGTATCCAGGATATGCTGGAAAAGCAGTAGTTGTAGCAGTTACGCCCATGACCCCCCCTTTTACTATGAAAAACCCCGACAATCTCGACGAGCTCATCGGTTTGGAAATCGAGCTCATGAAAGAGGTTATGGCCTGCGCAGGATTGGAGATTGAATGGTTGACTGGAAAGTGGAGCGGCATCTTGCCAACCGTGTTTTCTGGTGCTTCTGATGTCATGGTCGGTAATGTTGTCTATCGTGATGATCGGGCCAAACAGGGCGATTTCGTTGTGTTTATGCGAAACAAACAGACTGTTGTTGTCAAGAAAGGAAATCCACACGGCATTGCAGGTCCCGACTCGCTGTGCGGCTTGGAGGCAGCCCAGACAATTGGCGCAGCAAGCGCGTTCGCAATGCAAGATTACAGCGACAAGTGCGAAGCGAAAGGCAAACCCGCCATTGGAATTCAAATGTCTGAAGATCAGGAGTCGGCCTTTCGGCAACTGTCCGCTGGTCGCGTGGACATGGTAATGGAAGGCACTGTCAGTGCAGAGAAGCGTATAAGCTCATTGGTAGGTCAGAAGAGATTTGAAGCGGCCTTTAGCTTCACCTCCGACGCTGTTGCCGGTGCCATGACCCGTAACGGCAATGACGAGATGCTGCAAATTCTCGCTGACGGCATAGCGGCCATGAAGGAAAGCGGCAGAATCGACACGTTGTTCGACAAATACGGGATCGATCGAGAGCAATTGATTCCGGCTCAAATTCTGAAATAAAAGCAGACTCACCAGCGCTGAGACCACTGGCGAATCAAGCCCCTATCACAGCCCCTATCACAACCCCTTGAAAACCGGTGGGCGTTTCTCCCGGAAGGCAAGCCGCCCCTCCCTCGCATCAATAGATGTTTCCAGCTTTACGTTCCCATCCCGCTCCAGCAACATGGCTTGCTCCAGCGGCATTTCCATTCCTTTGTCAACCTGCCTCTTGATTTCACGGATAGCCAACGGCGGGCCCTTGGCCAGTTCCAGCGCCATGTCCCGTGCGGCTGAATAGGCAGACCCTGCTGCAACAAGGCGATTAATCAGCCCCCATGCATGGGCCGTCGCGGCATCAATCTGATTGCCGAAAAACAACATTTCTTTCGCCCGCCCGACCCCGATGCGTCTGGGAAGCCGCTGGGTACCACCGGCGCCCGGAATGAAGCCACGCTTGACTTCGGCCAGGCTATACCTGGATGTTTCGCTTCCAATCAGAAAATCGCAGGCAAGTGCCAGTTCCAAGCCACCAGCGATGCAATAGCCCTCAATGGCGGCGAAAATTGGAATTTGCACAGCAGCTATAGCAGCGCAGGCGTCACGCGTACGGGGCCGCCGCGATTCCGGCGGGTGGTCTTCCTTCAGGTCCGCGCCAGCAGAAAATGCCTTGTCGTTGCCAGTGACGATCAGCGCACGACAACTGTCGATCCTGCGAGTGGCTTCAACTATTGCCTCTGAAACGTCGCTGTTCATGGCGTTCATTGCCTCGGGACGGTTGAAGCGGATAGTTGCGATCTGGTCTTCTATGGTAAGGATCTCTGTCATCGTTATCTCTCTCGCACGGCGAGTTCGTGTCATAAAGCTTGCGTTAAAGTGGAAATATTATTAACTGGATTAACTGGAACTTCATTTTAGCGTTCCTGCCATTAAGGGACTTCTTATTAAGGAGACTATGTTTCATTTATTTACTCTATTGTTTCTAGTCTCCGACTATTCGCAGGCTAAACCGCAAAACCAATAAGTGGGAAAGTATCCCTTAGAAATTTGCTTCAGTGGTTCCATTTGCTTTGACCACTTGCACAGGTGGCACCGGATCAACCGTTACGGTGCCTCTTTTAACCGTTTGCAACTGAAGCAAAGAGTGCCATGCTACGGCACCTATCACCATGATACCGCCGATGACTGTCATCTCAGTGGGAATTTCACCTATGAACATCCACACCCATATCGGCCCTAAGGAAAACTCCAGCATCATGAACAGGGTCGCCTCGGCCGCGATGAGATAGCGCGAGGCAATGATAAACACCCAGTTGGCAAAACCTGCCAAGATCGCACCCCAAATAAAACACAACAAAACATCCTTGGGAGAAATAACCAGATCATTATAGCGAGCGGCCAGAGAGACAAACAAAATAATCACGCTGGAAACAACCAATGTAGGCATCATCTCCACATCCCGGTATTTCCGTACAATCACCGCAAACCCGGAAAAACACAGCGCCGCCAGTAACCCCATGAGATTGCCATAAGCTGAGCCAATACCAAAACCATCAGCCAATATTACCGCCACGCCGGCGGCCGCCACCAGCATGGTAATAAGCGTTTTTCGCCGGAGGCGTTCGTTGACGACCAACCAAGCGAGCAGGGCTGTAAAGAATGGGATGGCGCTGAGCAGGAACAAAGTATTTGCCACGGTGGTATGAGTGATGGACTGCAGATAGCTTATTCCGGCTCCGGCAAGCATAAGGCCGCCCAAGATCCCGGGCCTGCCCACACCCCGTATACGCGATAAGGTTTTGCCACGATATTGCAGAATAAGAATGAGCATAATCGCAGTGATATGGGATAAGGCGCGATAGAAATTAATTTGCCAGGAATCAGCGTCTTCTATACTACGCACCAGAACACCGGCGAAGCTGATGGCAATGGAACCCAGCGCCATGATTGCCATGGCAAAACCACGACGTGACCCCTTGGGCTTTACTGGGGTAACTGGCCTAAATTTAGGTAGAGTGATGTCTTCAGTGACACGATCATAAACAATTTCCACCGACATACCGATCTTCACGTCCTCAGGATTGGCAGCGACATCGACGATATTGCTCATCATGCGACAACCTTCCTCAAGTTCCACCAGTGCAACCACATAAGGACTGTCGCTTTTGAAAGCACCGGGGCCACGGCCTGGTGTCACAATGGTCAGTGAATAAATCTGCCCCTTACCTGATACTGGGGTCCAGACGAGGTTGCGCGATCCGCAGCTGGGGCAAAGAGCGCGTGGATAAAACACGAAGCTTTTACAATCATCGCAGCATTGCACCTCTGCCTTACCGCGCCGCAGGCTTTCCCAGAACGGTGCCGTGACCGGATCGAATTTCGGAAGGGGCTTGAGATAATCTGTCATTTTCAATCCACCGCCAGAATGGCGGTTCCTGTTGCTGAAAGTCTGCCACCGGTGCCATGAACAAGGCCAAGCTTAGCCCCCTCCACCTGCCGCGGGCCCTGATCGACGAAGTCGCCACGCAACTGACGCACACATTCAATGATAGGGAAAATCCCAAACATGCCCGGATGGGTATAGGACAAACCGCCACCGCTTGTATTCAATGGAAAATCGCCACCTGGTGCAATGCGCCCACCAGACACGAAATCACCACCTTCCCCCTTCTTGCAAAAACCAATATCTTCTAGCGAAGTCAGAACAGTATAGGTAAAGCTATCATAGACTTGTGCCACATCGATATCTTCATGCCGCACACCTGCCATCGCGAAAGCATCCGGCCCGGAGATGCGGCCAGGACCAGAAGTCAGGTCAGGTGCCTGACTAATAATCTGGTGATCATGGCCTTCACCCCAGCCTAACAACCGCACCGGCTTCTGCTTTAGGTCGCGGGCCCGATCAAAGCTGGTCAACACTACCGCCCCCGCTGCATCCGTGACAAGGCAACAATCAAGCCTGCGGAACGGCCAACTGATCATCGGCGAGGCCAGGACATCCTCCACCGTCAAAGGGTCGCGTTTATAGGCACGGGGATTGAGTGCGGCCCATTTACGCGCGGCAACCGCAATCTCAGCCAGCTGTTCTGACGAAGTGCCATATTGGTGCATATGGCGGGCGCAGGCCATGGCATAACCTCCAAGAGCATCGGGCAGGCCATAAGGGGTTTCAAACTGCCCTGCCATACCTTGCGCGCTACTACCCCAAGAAGCTGGCTGGCCGATTCGCGACCGCCCGCTTTCACCGCCCACAATCAGCGCCACATCTATCCGCCCCAAGGAAATCGCTGCAGCCGCATGGCCAAGATGCACAACAAAGGACGATCCTCCAACATGGGTGCCATCAAAATAATGTGGCTGGATCCCAAGGTATTCTGCAACTTCGGGTGGACGAAAGCCCGCAGTGAAAAGCCCATCAACATCAGAGAGTTGCAGCCCCGCATCAGCCAGCGCGTTCAGCGTTGCCTCCCCCTGTAGCTGAATCGTGGACTTATCGGGGACAACGCCAATTTCGTCGGATTCCGCGACACCCACAACGGTCGTATCAACTGAGTAACTCATGCATCACCTCCCCCAAGCACTGACTAGTGCGCCATTAGGGTCAAATTCCAAAACAGATGGAAGCGGGGTACAACAATCTGATGCACCTAAGGCGAGGACAACTTCTCTTTGACCAAAATTGGCTCGATCGGTGCGGTGGACAATATATAGATGATCACGTGCATCCACTGCCACACCAATAAGACTTCCAAGCACCCATTGATTGGGTAAAAGTTTCAGCCAGAATGGGTCTACCTCAAAATAAGGCATCATCCGGCCGCTACTTGCAGCATGAATCGAATTCTGCAGATAGTTCTGTGTAACACCCAGCTCCAAAAATAATACTGAACAGAGAGCGACGGCTAAAATCGAGCTTTTTCTAGATTGCATGACTTCACCTTCACTTTATTCGATAGCCGTTAAACTAGTATAGTATACAGTCGTATAACAATTTGCTTGATATTCCCAAGGAACTCCAATGTGGGAAGCCATACTTTTTCTCTGACTGAATCAGCAAAGACTACAGGCGAATATCATGATAAGACAACTAACTCGCTTATTCCTGTTTACACTCGGCTTTATTGTAGCCACTTCAACTAATGCACAATTGGATTCTACCTCACCTGCTAGTGTAGGAATGTCCAGTGCTGCTCTCGATCGCGCTACTGCCAGACTGGAACAACATATCGCTGACGGGGATATTGCCGGAGTAGTCGCTGCAGTCGCTCGAGACGGTAAGCTCATCTATTTCGAATCCCTTGGTGCAATGGACCTGGAACAAGCCAAGCCCATGCAGGAAGATGCACTCTTTCGGCTGTATTCAATGACAAGACAGATTACAACTGTGGGTGCACTTGTGCTTTATGAACAGGGTAAGTTTCAAATGGAAGACCCTATCAAGAAATACATACCGGAGTTTGAAAATCAGAAGGTGCTCATAGATCCAGAGATGCCAGATATCAATCAAACAAGGGAAAGAATTGGTGATATAACGGTACAACACCTGATTACACACACTTCGGGCCTGGGGGGCCGTAACTCTCAGTTTTATCGAGAGCACAATGTAAGAGATAGAGACATCAACCTGAATCAAATGGTTGATAATGCTGCGCGAATTCCATTATTTACTGACCCAGGCACTGAATTTCGCTACGGAATCCATGCAACTATTTTGGGAAAGCTCATTGAGATCTGGGCGGAGCGCCCTTTTGATGAATTTCTCAAGGAAGAGCTCTTGTTGCGACTCAATATGACAAACACCCAGTTTTCGGCCAGCGCTACTGACGAAGATCGATTAGCGGTAGTTTATCGACCTACCGAAGGGGAGCTTCAGCCTTATCAGATCGAATCCATACCCTTTACCAGCCAGCCGCAATTAATTGAAGGTGGAGTAGGACTTCTATCAACAGTGGGTGATTTCCTGAACTTCTCACAGATGATTCTCGATGGCGGTATGTTCCGCGGGAATCGCGTTCTTCAAAAAGAAACTGTAGAACTTATGTTTGAAAATGCGGTACCTGAACAAGCCATGCCGATTGGAACCACTCGATATTGGCCTGGTTCCGCGTGGAGCTGGGGAGGATTTAACCTAGTGACAGATCCGAGTGCCTACGATGTCCCAATATCGGCTGGTTCTATCTGGTGGAGTGGTTCTGCTGGTACTCGTTACTCTATCGACCCGGCACAGAACATAGTTATAGTTATAATGGCTCAAGTCTCACCCTCTCACGGAGGAGGGTTTCGTGAAAACTTTGTCCGTCTTGTCGATGCTTCAATTATCGAAAGACGATAAAGCTAACGACTATATTATTCAGCCGAGCCATCAGGGATGATACATAGAGTTTTGCAATTCAGAAAATGACGGTAGAAGTCACAGCTCCAATTGTAATGCGCACTATCTTTTTAGTTGAGTTATTGGCCACTAGCCCCAACTTTCGCTGCCGATCCGCCTAAGAACAGCCGACTTCCATCGGAAAGTACGAAACTTCTCCCTACGGCTTTGTTTGTCCTGTCTTTGGCTTGATAGCCCTCTACGATAAGTAGTGTTCCAATGGGTACACTATTTATTGTCACGCCATTACGTATCAGCGTATTCGGGGTGCCCCCTTCTACGCGCCAGCGAACGACTTCACCATCCGGTCCATCCACGTCGATGTGAAACCAGGAATGTGGATTAATCATCTCCCATTTGGCAAGCGTCCCTTCCAGGGAGATTGGTCTATCGATGTCAAATTCTGCTGAAAAGGCATGATGGGGCGAGACAGAAACACTCCAGAGACTAAGCGTGATGCTTGCAATTAAAATAGTTATACGTTTAAGCATAGCAGTAAGACCTCTCTAATTTGATTTTTCCATCGCTGCTTTTTCAGCAGCCTCTTTCTCTTCAAGGCGGAACCCAGCCAAAGTATTAGCCAAGCCGTAGTTGCCTTCATGGCAAGCGTGTTCGAAGAGGGGGCCAGTTGTCTTTTTCATAAAAGCTCGGGCAGACCATGGGCGTGTCCACATGGTTTCATCGTCAATGGTAAATTCGTAAACAATAGTTTCATCGTCAGTCCGGGTGAACCTTTCAGTCACACGCATGTCCTTCGTGGACCCGAAATAGGTTGGCCTAACTTTTGCGTCAGGCTGAAAAGGGAAAGGCTTTTTGTCATTGAAGTTTACGGTTTCGACTACCAGGGTATCGCCCTCCCAATAGCCGCGCGATGTTCCAATCCATTGACGAATCTTGTCATCCGCTTGCTCGCGATTGTCCAGTGGAATTATGCGAGCATCGTGTATCATTTCGGTTAGGATCATGACGTAATCTCGGTTCTGGACAATATGGTAGTTACTGTTATATCCGGCGTCCATCATTGGTGGTCCAGATCCACCCATTGAGATACAACGATCGTCTAGCTCGTTGCTTTGAGCGGAAGCAAAACGTCCTCCCATAGCAATCGCTTCTGCTTCACGCTGAGCTACAATGCTTTCTCCTTTGGGCGTCATGGGTGGGATTCTTCCATCTGCTGGATCAAAGATAAGAGAGGTACTCAAACTGGTCGTCAGTGTTGACTGGCTAAGGGTGAGCCCAAATTGGCTGTAGTCATAATGCACATCTGCCTTCGTGCCAGGAACGGTCGCTGCAGTTTCTGCTGCCGCAGCCTGCGCTTCGGCAGTAGCCACTTCTTCGGCCGTGTAGAACTCTTGTGTTACGCCTACCGGCCGCTGTAACGGTGTACGCGTCGCATTTGTCCAAAGCCCCTGGAAATCCGGCTGCCCGTCTGGGGTGCGCGGTACCGTGTAGCCATCACTTGGAACTGGCGCCTCTGTCTGCACTACATCTGATCCCTCAGGCGTACACGAAGCAGTAATAACAACGGTGGTAATAAAAACTATATAAGTAAGCCGACGACTCATTTGATATCTCCTGTACTCGCTTTTACTTCGTCTCATTATCTAACTGCTTGCTGAGGTGGCCATAAATTAATTCTTCTACAAACTCCACACATTCGAATTCCAAAATTTCTGCATTAGCTTCGACTCGCCGATACAGTGGCATAGTCATGGTCCAGGGTTTTGTAAAAACTTTAGGGTCTTCGATTGTCACTTCATACATCATTGTGTCTGCACTGCGAGGTGTAATACGTTCAATCACATGCAGGGCATCACTATGAAAGTTTCCGGCCCTGTCGAACCAAGTCTGGTCATTAAAAGCTTTCGTATCAATGACTAATGTTTCTCCATCCCAACTGCCGTGTGACCAACCCATCCAGGTGGGTGCAGGCGCCGGTGTGTGATCCTGCATATAAATCGTTCGGACTGCGCCGGCATACTCATGAACTATCATGATGTATTCCTCGCTCTGGATGATCTGAAATGGGAATGGCATATAGGTAGCACGTGGCACACCAGGGAGATAACATTTCACTTCAGGATCCAACTCGAGACGATTTGCGAAATTCTCGTCCCGCTGAAGCAATGCTTCTGGCTGATACGGAATGGTGCCACCTTCGACGACACCATGGCCCGCTGGTACAGCTCCAATGGCGCCTAACTCGAGGGTCAAACCGGAGCTCGCCGCGTGGGGCTCAATGTTCCAGTTTGCAGAATTCATAGTTTGCCAGATACCATTTAAATCCGGGTACCCGGCTGCGGTACGTGGTGCTCGATAGTCGGTTGTTTGAGCAGCAGCAAATGACATTCCGAGCAACATTGCGGCCGTGATCACTCCATGTACTGTGGACCATGTTTCTAATCTCTTTTTCATGAATATGATTTCCTCTGGGAGCCTGAGACCTAGTTATCATCAACATTAAATATTAATAGTCACGATTTCAATGAACCGCTTGTAAATAAAGTTAGCTATAAACTGCATCGACTCAATGTGATTATTTTTACCAATAGGCAGTCCATTCTCTAATCACAATAACAGTTACGGCAACGCATAAGCCACCAACTCGGCTGCTTTGCCTGAGCCACCTACAAACATCGCTATGTATTGCTTACCATTATGTTCGTAGGTAAATGGTAATCCGGTTTGATTATCTGGCAATTCCCACTCGGCAATAATTTCACCGGTCTGTTTGTCAATAGCTCTAAACATCGGTCCCGCGCCTGGGGCACCGGTACGCTCTCCGGCGAACAGTAGTGTTTTCGTAACCAAAATACCTGATCGTGTTGCTACCCCAGTTCGCGGAAGGTCGACACCCTCCAATAACGGGTGGTTAGCTATAAAATCTGGTGTATCGGCATTAGCGATCATCCAAAGATGATCACCGGAATTCATATCGATCGCCGTAATACGACCATAAGGTGGCTTGACGATATCAAGCCCACGGACACGTGGGACGCGTATACCCAGCGCCTGACTAAAATCTATGTCTGAATCAGGATTTTTTTCCAACGACAACATCTTCAATTGTGTCCTTGATGGTACGTAGAGAATTCCGGTCTCTGGATCAAGAGCAGCACTCTCCCAGTTGGCACCACCTTCGGAAGAAGGCAAATTTAGAAGCCCTTTTGTTCCGTCAGGTGCATTGGCCAGAGATGGAGGTGTAAATAGACGAGTGCCTAGTCGAAAGCCTTTGACAGCTTCCAGCGCCAGAGCGTGAAGTTCCGGAGTCCAATCGATCAAATCTTTTTCGCTAAAACCTTGCCGGTCAAAGGGAGCTGGACGAGTAGGAAAGGGTTGAGTAGGAGAATACCATTCGCCTGGCACATCACCTTGAGGTACAGGCCGTTCGATAATGGGCCAGACAGGTTCGCCGGTCAGCCTGTCAAAGGTATATACCCAGGCTTGTTTGGTCACTGACATGACTATCTTGCGGCCGTTAGGCAAATCAGCAGTAATCGGTGAAGAGGGAACATCCCAGTCCCATATATCATGGTGGATAAACTGATAATGCCACTGGCGCTCCCCTGTTTTGACATCCACCGCGACGATACCGCTTGAAAACAGGTTGTCGCCGTGCCGATCGCCCCCATAATAGTCACCAGTGGCATCTTCTATCGGCAAATAGACATGACCCAGTTCCGGGTCACCGGAGATGGAAGCCCAGACGCCGGAATTACCGGTTATGTCGTTACCAGTGATCCAGGATTCATAACCGTATTCACCCCGCGCGGGGATTGTGTGGAAGGTCCATAGCAACTTACCAGTATGGACATCGTAACCACGTATGTCCCCTTTCGTGTTTATCTTGGACCGTGGCCGACCACCTGTGCGATGCGCCGCTCCGACAACAATAACGTCATTCATGACAAGAGGTGGTGCAGAAATACCAATATCGGGGAAAGGATAGCGAGGATCATCAGCGTTGCGCAGGCCTACGTACAAATCTACGATGCCATTATCGCCAAAGTTCGGATCCGGAATGCCGGTCTCAGCATCTAATGAAACCAGCAGGTAGCCTGGGGAAATGTCGATAACCCGGGATTCATCTCCGTCACTCCAGAAGGCGACACCACGGCCCGAACCTTTACGTGGCGCTTCGTCGAATCGAGCACCCTCCTGATAGCGCCACAACCACAGCACCTGACCGCTTGTGGCGTCTAGTGCCGCCACGTTCCGGGTGTTGCCTACATTCGCATACAAAACCCCGTCGACTTCGAGCGGTGTTGACGGATTACTGTAGTCAGTAGGAGGCCCAAAGTTCTCCGTGGAGAAACGCCAGGCTATCTCAAGTTCTCCAACATTGTCTTCATTTATCTGATCCAGTGGTGAGTAGCGCTGAGCTCCATCACCCCCATGGATATTAGGCCAGTCCCCCTCATCCACGCTAGTCACGGTACCGGGCTGACTTAGGGCCAACGGCACACAGAAAAGCGCACCCATAATTACAATGATTGGGGGAATTATGCGTCTTGCTACTATCATTTAAGACTCTCTTGATTCTATATGATCGTGCCTCTTATGCTAAAAGCATATATAGAGGCACGACTCGGACCTGATCGGCCACCGGTTAGGCTCAAGCTAAAATTCCAGGAATTACATTTCCGCCCACATCTGTCAAACGAAAGTTTCGACCCTGGAATGGGTAGGTGAGTTTCATGTGATCAACGCCCAACAGGTGCATTATCGTGGCCTGCAGATCGTGGATATGCATTGGATTTTCGGCGATGTTGTAAGAAAAATCATCAGTCGCACCGTAAGTTGTACCCCCTTTGACACCACCACCCGCCATCCATACCGTGAAAGCATAAGGGTGGTGATCGCGACCGTAAGAGTCAGGGGTGATCTTACCTTGTGAGAAGACGGTACGTCCGAACTCACCTCCCCAAACCACTAGCGTGTCGTCTAACATCCCACGCTCTTTCAAATCCTGGATCAACGCCGCTTGCGGCTGATCGACATCCTTGGCCTGAACCTCAATATACTGAGGGAGTTTAAGGTGGTGATCCCAACCCCGGTGGAAAACCTCGATGAAGCGCACATCACGTTCAGCCAGTCGCCTGGCCAGCAAACAAGAGGCCGCAAAAGTCCCGGGGGTTCTCGAATCGGGTCCGTAGCGCTCGAAGGTGCTTTCCGGTTCATCTGACATGTCCATCAGCTCAGGCACAGAAGCTTGCATGCGAGCGGCTAATTCATACTGGCTGATACGGGCGCGCGTTTCTGGGTCTCCGACCGTATCGAAATCCTGCCGATTAAGCGCTCCCAGAGTATCAAGAAAGCGCCGACGGCTGCTGCCATCAACACCAGGAGGATCCGATAGATACAGCACCGGATCTCCCGTGGAGAGAAACTTAATGCCTTGATACTCGCTGGGAAGAAAACCGTTGCCCCATAGCCGGTTAGGCACCGCGTTGCCGTTACGGCTCGTGACCATGGAGACAAAGGTGGGCAGATCGGTATTCATACTCCCGAGCCCGTAGGAGGCCCAGGCGCCAATGCTAGGTCGGCCCGCCAGTTGATGGCCTGTCTGGAAGAAGGTGATGGCAGGGTCATGATTGATTTGATCACCGTGCAGCGACTTGATGAAACAGATGTCATCGGCCACCTTGGCGGTATGTGGCAACAACTCACTGAGCCACGCCCCCGACTCGCCATGCTGTGAGAACTTGTAAGGAGACGGAACTATAGGGAAGCCTCCTTGACCAGAGGTCATGGTGGAAACCCGTCCTTCACCCAAAACTGACGGTGGTATATCGGTCCCGGCCAGATTCGCGAGTTTCGGCTTATAGTCATACAGTTCATGCTGCGATGGTCCACCAACCTGGAACAGATGGATGACCCGTTTAGCCTTGGGTGCGAAATGCGGAAAACCCGGGAGACCGCCGACAGCTTCTGTACCACTAGCTGATGTCTGAGCCAAGAGATCACCGCTAAGCTGCGTAGATAGAGCAGCGGCACCTAGCACACTACCAGAACCCTGAAGAAATTTGCGACGGGAAAGCCGCTTCTGAAGTTCAAGATCATTATTCATTGTCTATTCCTTGCTTATAGTTTTGTCAAGGTTCAGGATTAAACTGGCCATTATTGTGTAAGAAGCTAACTCTGTGACATCTAAAGCCTCGTCACGCTTACTTTCCCCCATGCTAACAAGCTCTAAAGCCGCCTGCCGGTCAGCTTTGTAATGGTCCAGTTGCTGGTTGAAGTTGTCTACCAGTGCCGTTTGTGCTTCGGAATTAGGTGACTGAGAAGTCGCCAGACGGTAAGCGAAGGCAAGCCGCTGTTCCGGTGTTGATCCTCCTTCCTTTATCATGCGCTCTGCCAGCCCACGTGATGCTTCCACGTAAGTGACATTGTTCATCAGGGTCAAGGCCTGTAAGGGCGTATTCGTTAGTTGGAAACGGACATTACTTACCTCGCGCGTCGCATGGTCAAACGTCAACATCCCAGGTGGCCCCAGCGTTCTTCTCAAGTATGTGTAGATGCTGCGGCGGTAAAGATCCTCTCCTTTAGAAGGCACATAGCGCTCGTCTACCTGGGCCCACAAGCCTTCCGGTTGATACGGGTAAACCGGAGGCCCGCCTATTTCGTCTACAAGGAGCCCGCCAAGTGAGAGCGCTTGATCACGGATCATCTGCGCGGGCAACCGGAACCGTGGTCCACGAGCCAATAGACGATTCTCGGGGTCTATCTCTAACAGTGCCGGGGGTATCTTCGACGATTGCCGATAGGTGGCGCTAGTCACGATCAAGCGCTGCATCGCTTTGACGTCCCAACCAGAATCGATGAAGGTTGTAGCCAGCCAATCCAACAATTCGGGATGGCTGGGAAACTCTCCCTGTGAGCCGAAATTCTCGGTGGTCTTCACCAGGCCGGTTCCAAAGTACATCTGCCAGAAGCGATTCACCGTGACCCGAGAGGTAAGCGGATGCTCGGGGCTGACCAGCCAGCGGGCAAACGTCAGACGATTATTCTCTTTATGGTCAGGAAGGTCTGGAAACACCGATGGCACACCTGGGCCTACCTCTTCACCGTGAGCATCGTATACCCCACGGTTCAAATCATACGTTTTGCGCCGCGGCTCCAATTCTTCCATCACCATGACGGTGGGGAAACTGTCCCACAGCTCTGCGCGCTGGCGCTCAATGTCAGTAACCTTACGGAAGGCCTGCTGGACCGGCTCTGCAGCGTACTGATCAAGAAAGGCGAGCCGGAGCTTCTCGGATTGCCCCATTGTACGCTTGGAGCGCTTGATTTTCGCAATTTCGCTCAGCGATTCTTTGGTCGCGACTACAGCCGCTTGCTCAGGAGTCAAGGCGGCCATGTAAATCATGACATCGTCGATATCGCCTTGAAAACGAGGCCTCGCACCCTCCAAATGATCACCACCCAGCGCACCTATGCGTAGCGGCTCATCCACCCGAAGATCATTATTGATCCCGTCGCGCACAGTTGTGAGCTCTTGTGACTGGCCGTTAATATAGATCTGAAAACCGGCCGGCACTCGGTTACCATCGTAGGTAACGAGAATGTGCTGCCATTCGTCAAGCTCCAGTGCATTTTGTGTTTCCACACGCAATGCGTCTTCCCCGAAGCGATAAGACATGTTGACAAGAATCTTCCCGTCCTCGAGGTGCATACCCCAACCTTCCTCACCTTCGTCACCAATGCGCGCACGCGACAAAATCACACCGTCGGTTGACGCGGGGCTGACCCAGGCGGCCATTGTCCATGGGTCGTCGTAGATAAAATTCGCGACATCACCCGCCTCAATGTAACGCTGGCCGTCTAAACTGACACCCTCTCCACGCGGTCCCCTGACAAACTGAGGTTCACCGTCTCTTAATGCCACTTGTACCGGATAAGTGACAGCCTCCTTGTCACTGGTTCGAATGAATGTCGGCTGTGTCAGCTTAGCCTTTTCTCTGTGAACCAGCGGCTCACCCGTAAAGACCCCCGAGATGTCACCATCCAGCGGGTAATAGGCCAGTAACTTATCGCGAAAAACCCAGTCAACCGGACCACCCTTGCGAAGTGACTTTTCCCATTGTTTCTGAGCATCGGCCGCTTCTGCCTCAAGACTCGCGAACGCTTCCCGCGCTTCCTGCACTTCTTTGTCCAGCTCGGCCAACTGGGCGAACTGATCAGCGGTCGGGGCCGTGACCATGGGTGGCGAATTGCCATATTTGAACGCTTTACCACGCTCGGGGATGTTATTGAAATAGGCGCCGAGCTGGTAAAACTCCCTCTTCAAGATAGGGTCGAACTTGTGGTCGTGGCAACGCGCACAGCCGAGGGTCAAGCCCAACCACACTGTCCCGGTGGTCGAAACCCGATCGGCTGTATTCTCTACCAGGAATTCTTCTTCGATGATGCCGCCTTCAGCGTTCTGGGCATGGTTCCGGTTAAAACCGGTGGCGATTATTTGGTCGAGCCTGGCATCCGGGAGCAGGTCACCAGCGAGCTGCTCGATGGTGAATTGGTCGAAAGGCATGTTGTCATTGTAGGCGCCGATCACCCAATCGCGCCACCGCCACATGGACCGCTCTGCGTCCCCAAGATATCCGCTGGAATCAGCATATCGGGCGGCGTCCAACCACTCGGCGGCCATTCGCTCACCGTACGCCGGTGATTGCAAAAGCTTGTCTACGTGATTCTCGTAGGCATCAGGCGAGTCATCGTTCAGGGCTGCGGTAATCTGGGCCGGTGTCGGCGGTAACCCGGTCAAATCGAGAGTCACGCGACGAATCAACTGCGAGAGATCGGCCTCGGGAGAAGGCGACAAATCCTCTTGCTCTAGTTTGGAAAGCACGAAATTGTCGATCGGATTGTGTAGCCAATCACTGTCTGAAACAGTTGGCAGGGGCGGGCTTTCCGGCGCAATAAACGCCCAATGTGAGACCCATTCGGCACCTTGATCTATCCACAGCCGAAGCGTTTCTATCTCATCGTCGGTTAGCGCAGCGGAGCCGTCCATATCGGGCAACACTCCCCCTCCAGAAGCCCATGCCCAAGGCATTCGAACCCCAGGATTGCTACTAGCAATCCGCTGCATCATCGGGCTGTCTGCCGCATTTCCCGGAATGATGACTGGCCCACCGAATTCACCCCGATCACCCATGGGTCCTTCTGGTACGTCGAATCGAAGACCACGCTGCCGTACTCCCCCATCAGGTCCGTGGCAACTGAAACATTTCTCCGAGATAATCGGGCGCACTTCGGTAGCAAAATCGACTGTGCGTTCGGCAGCGTCAGCTGCGAGTAGACTAAAGGACAGAAAAGCAGAAAGTGTGGAGGCAAAAAGGGCTGAGAAAAACGGACGACGAATAGGAGTTACATTCATTAGTTGCCTCACATTGTCAAAAAAATTGAATAAAGATTACAAAACAATCAATCCAAACCCTCTAAATAATTAATAAGCAGCTTAAGCCCTTCTTTACTGCTCATTCACAAATAATTTATCACACAAACCAATTATAAAATTGTATATTATACAGCTGAATAAAATACACCTTGCATTATACTAAAAGATATTAATCAATAAGTAAACTGAGCCACATCAACAAACAAACAAACTAAAGTAATGTGGAACATCCCCGGTATCGTGGACACCTCTCCCTGAATAATTATTTGCTGAAAAATTTATAAAAAATTGGCAGACAATTTATAGAAAAGTTGTGGAAAGTTTTTAGAGAAGAGCCCACCATTAGTAAACAGCCCCACCCTCAAACCTCATTCCAAAACTCACTTCCTTGCTTGTATTACCGGCACACTTCCATTACCTTAAATTAGAATTTCATTTTACTTCTGTAATTAATCGGCAACTCCTAAAATTGTGGACCCTACGATGAGAAAGTTATCCCCTTGCCTCTTGCTTATAGCCTGCTTATTCTCTTTTGCCACTACGGCACTTCATGGGCAGGTCGAAGAAGAAGGTTATGCCACACCATTTCCTGGTCACCGGGTGATTGGCAATCTTTACTCTGTGGGAACCTATGACCTCGGCGTTTTCCTCATTACCTCAGATGAGGGTCATATCCTCATAAATACTGGATTGGAAGACTCAACTCCGCTAATTCGCCAAAACATGCAGGCACTCGGTTTTCAATTAGAAGACATCAAAATTCTACTCACCATGCAAGCACACTGGGACCACACCGCGGCACTGGCTGAGATAAAGAACATAACAGGGGCGGAAATGTGGGCGACTGCCAAAGACGCCGGGTTATTAAAAGATGGCGGATTCAGCGATCCGCATTTTGGTGGCCACGAGATGTTCAAACCGGTGCAGGTGGACAAAACAATTAAGCAAGGTGATCTGATCAAACTCGGAGATATTCTTCTGACTGTACACCAACATCCCGGACATACTATAGGAAGCTCCAGTTACTCAATGGTAGTGAATGAGAATGGTCGGGACTATGACGTGGTAATTGCCAACATGGGCAGTATTAACTCTGGCAAGCGACTGGTAGTCGATCCTACCTATCCTGGAATTGCTGATGACTTCGCCTCAACCTATTTAAAACAAAAAGCCATGCCCGTAGATGTCTGGGTTGCTGCTCATGCCTCACAGTATGGTCTACACGACAAATACAAAGTCGGTCAAAAATACAGCCCTGACACTTTTTTAGATCCAAAAGGATTTTTCGATAAAGTGGAACACTATGAACGGATCTATCTAAAGCTATTAGCCGAAGAACAGCAAAGCGAAAAATGATTCGCTCAATCTAAGATTAACTATTCGCTTGCACAGATTATTACCACTGACTAAAACTCTCACCCTCAACATATAAGCCAGAAGTATAAACCAATTAACAGCCTGGAAATTCTCATTGTTTTGGAATGCCAGTCTATCAACAAAGCGACAAACCGCTCAGGGCAAAGCAAAAGCTGTAAGCGTGGTTCCCGAAGGGATAAGTACCAACTGACGTCCATCCTGCACAAACGTCATTGCCGCCGCTCCCCAAATACGTGAACCAGTCTGGTAGTGCCACAGGTATTCCCCGTCCTTTGCATTGAATGCCATGAAATT
>Ga0315324_10000064_pt1 | contig 40847 bp, 41 predicted proteins | sample M150021515metaG_FD_203919 | JGI IMG/M metagenome (GOLD analysis project Ga0315324, IMG submission 203919) | Ammonia-oxidizing marine archaeal communities from Monterey Bay, California, United States - M1 500m 21515 | ecosystem: Environmental > Aquatic > Marine > Intertidal zone | place: USA...
ATGACGATGATTTATTGTAACATAAAAATTAAAAATTAGCATAGATTTTTTTGTCTATTTTGTTTATATTAACGATTAAGTCTATACAAAATAATAGGAGCATAATAATGACTGGATTAATGAACGGTAAGCGCGGTGTAGTTATGGGTTTAGCAAACGATAAATCTATTGCGTGGGGAATTGCAAAAAATCTTGCTGAACAGGGCGCACAAATTGCCCTTACATATCAAGGTGATGCTTTGTTGAAACGAATTAAACCATTAGTTGATGAGTTAGGTTGTGTTAAAACAATACAAGAATGTAATGTGACAAGCCAAGAAAGTATAGACAAAGCGTTTGATGCGATTGAATCTGAAATGGGTAATATTGATTTCCTTGTTCACGCAATTGGATTTTCAAATAAAGAAGAACTACAAGGCAAGTACTTAAACACAACTCGTGATAATTTCCTTAATACTATGGATATTTCTTGTTTTAGTTTTACCGCTGTTTGTAATCGTGCTTATAAAATGATGAACGAAGGCGGTTCTGCTGTTACTCTTTCATATCTGGGTTCAGAAAAATATGTTCCAAATTATAATGTAATGGGTGTTGCAAAAGCTGCGTTGGAAGCTTCGGTTCGTTATCTAGCTGTTGATATGGGCGATAAAGGTATTCGTGTTAATTCACTATCAGCAGGCCCAATTAGAACACTTGCTGCATCAGGTATCGGTGATTTCCGTACAATGTTAAGATGGAATGAATTAGGCGCTCCACTAGGTCGTAATATGGATATTTGGGATATTGGTAAATCTGCTCTTTACTTATTAAGTGATTTATCAAGTGGTGTTAGCGGTGAATTACATTATGTCGATGGTGGTTATAATATGGTTGGTATGCCCAAATTGGACAATGCCGGCGAACTAGCAAAAGTATTACAAACCATAGCTGATAAAAAATAAATTATATTTTAAAGGATTAACAGGTTATGGCGGGAAATTCTTTTGGTGATTTATTCAGGTTTACATCTTGGGGTGAATCACATGGTCCAGCCATCGGGGTTGTTGTTGATGGTGTTCCTAGCCTTATAAAATTATCCGAAGATGATATTCAACCATTTCTTGATAAACGCAAACCAGGTAATTCAAAACATACAACACAACGCAAAGAAGATGATATTGTAAAAATAATGTCTGGCGTTTACCAAGGAAAAACTACCGGCACGCCTTTATCAATGATAATTGAAAACAAAGACCAAAGATCAAAAGATTATTCAGAAATTGAAAAAACATTTCGTCCAGGGCATGCTGATTTTACATATATGGAAAAATACGGAATTCGCGATCCAAGAGGTGGCGGGCGTTCTTCGGCAAGGGAAACTGCTTGTCGTGTTGCTGTTGGTGCAATTGCTAATAAAATATTAAAAACATTTTTAGATTCAAATGTAAAAATTCGTGGAGCAATGGTTCAAATGGGTGAAATTGCTCTAATCGATGATAAATGGGCTTGGGATGAAGTTGAAAAAAATGACTTTTTTTGCCCATCAAAAAAAACAGCTATTGAATGGGATAAATATTTAAAAGATGTTCGTAAAAATGGCTCATCTGTTGGTGCAGTCATAGAAATCCACGCAAGTGGCATTCCTGCCGGCTTAGGGGAGCCTGTATATGATAAACTAGATGCTGATTTAGCAAAAGCTTTTATGTCAATTAATGCGGTAAAGGGTGTTGAAATCGGTGCAGGCTTTGAAAGTGCTTTTTTAACAGGTGAACAAAATGCCGATGAAATTCGTACCGGCAAGGTATTTACATCAAATAATGCAGGTGGAATATTAGGCGGAATTTCAACAGGACAAGACATAGTAGTAAGGTTTGCAGTAAAACCAACTAGTTCAATATTAACTCCTAAAAAATCAATAACCAAAACCGGTAAAGAAACTACAGTTAGTACAAAAGGTCGCCACGATCCTTGTGTTGGTATTCGTGCCGTTCCAGTCGGAGAGGCAATGATGGCCATAGTTCTAGCTGACCATTTATTACGCAATCGTGGGCTGAGTAATAAATAATTTATTAATATATTTAAATTTCCATTATTTCAAAAATTACGCCAAATATACAACTAATAATCAATACTTAATGGTTAATACTTATTAAAATAGATATTTACTCATTTTTCGTTGAATTTATAAGTGTTTTTACATAGCTTAATCCGCAGAAAAGCTAGGGTTTCATTGACATAATTACTATTTAAGGTTATTATTATAGGTGAGTTTTAATGTTTATTTAAAGTTGTTTTTAAAGGCATTATTTTTAGTATTTATTTAAAATTATTATTTAGGAGTGTTGAGTTTTTATGTTCAATAAATATTTATTATCGATGATAGTATTAACAGGTTCTATCTTACCGGTAATGGCATCAATTCCACTAGAAAGCACCCAAATTCGTAATTATAGTCAAATTACGGATAAGGATAAGTATATGCTTTCTGAACAAGATGTTAAAAATTCTGAACTTTTAAAAAATGATTCTTCTAATTCTGGAAGTTTCACCAAAGAAGAAAAATCACAGAAAAAATATGATGAAAATATAATTATCAAGAAAAACCAAGATACGGTTGATAATAATTATATATCAAAAAGTATTTATACGGTAGATAAAGAGCAAAAACTTAAAGTTGACCCTTTATATACTAAAAAAACGCTTAAAACAAACGTTTCTGTATCATCTAAAACATTTAAAAAAGATGTTACGGCATCGTATAATAAACCGGTAAATCGTAAATATTCATTTTTAGGTGTAATTAATCATAAAGAGTCAACAATTGACTATGATAACGATATAATCGGAAAAAGACATCAAAATAAAATTTCTAATAATTATATTACGAAAGGTATTTATAAAACAGATAAAGGCCGAGAATTTAAATTAACAGCTAAGTATTCAACAAACACTGCAAGAATGTTAAAAGAAAAAATTAAAAATAGTGATTATACTGTTAAAAGCGGTGAATATAATATTTATGGTGAATTAAAACATAAAGTAAAAGATTATGCGGTAACTACGAAAATTGGTTTTTCATTAAGTAATGAAAAAGTAAAATATGATGCCGATAATTATTTCTCTTGGCAGAAACACGGTTCTAAAAACTGGGGTTCAGGTGCATATTCTAATGAAGGTGGTTATGGTGCGTGGAATACCAAGAAGCAAACTGTTACTTTAAAACAAGATTATTCAGCTCCTTCTTTCAACAAGAAAGGTATTAAACACGAATTATCGTTCGGTTGGGGTCTAGATATTGCTGATGCCAAGTTTAATCGTGATAAAGATACATCATTGTATTATATCTCAGAAAACACTTATATTAATGATAAATCAAAAATATCTGCTATTAGCATTAAAAGATCAAAAAGATTTAATGCTAAAATGGCTAAATTAAAGAGATTAAGAAGAGCTAATAATTTACATAAAATTAATAAAAATAATGCAAAATATTCAGAATCTTCTGCTTTTTGGAAAGGTCGTTGTATACCCAATGATCCGTCTTGTATTGTAAAAGAACAATTTTTGACTAATAAAACTGTTTATAAAGCCAAGAAAATTAATGTAAAAGATAATGCTTTATCTGCTTATGTTCAAGATAAAATGACTATGGGTAAACTTGAAACTACTGCTGGTTTAAGGTTTGATCGTACATCATTATTAAAGAATAATAATATCGCTCCTAGATTATCTAGTGTATATAAATATGATAATACAACTCGTATATTCGGTGGTATAAATCGTTATTATTCATCGAACATTTTATCTTATGTATTAAATGATAATATTTCTGCTAATACTCGATATGCAAGAAAATTTCCTACTAGATGGTTAACAGGTGTAAGTTCTTCTCTTACTGATTTTAAAAAGTTGGAAACACCTTATTCTGATGAATTGAATCTTGGTATGACAAAGTCTGTTGGTAATGTTGAATTTACATTACAAGGTGTATATAGACACGGTAAAAAACAATTTGCAAAAACAAAAGATGCAAATGCAAAAGATGTAAATAATAGATATGTAGTAAATAACAAAGGTAAATCAAAAGGTCATACTCTTAGTTTCAAAGCGAATGGATTAAAACCAATTATCGTTTCAGAAGGAATTTTGATGTCTTGGAATGTGGAAACATCTCATTCTAAATCTACGAGAAATTATAACTCTTTATCGAATAAAATAATTCCAGAAATTTTTAGGAAAAAGATTATTTTTAACGGTAAATTAATAAATACGAATGATATGCCTGCATTAAATAGCTCTCGCTCAATCCGTAGTTCTGCGAATGTAAACTTTTATATTCCTAAGTATAATTTAATATTTGGTAATACAATACATTATAGATCTAGTTATGATGGTTATACGAAAAAATCATTTAATTGTGGTAGTAATGAGCCGGCTTGTGGTAATTTTACTGATCCAACATATGAGTACAAGAAAACTAAATTTGATAGTGATATAAATCTTGATTTACATTTGATTTATCGTCCAAAAGATGCCAAGGGCTTGGCATTAACACTTGATGTGATAAATGTGTTTAATAAAAAACAAGATGATAATTTTTCTATTGATTCAAGTAATTCAGAAGGCCGTACTATTTGGTCAGGTATAAAATATACTTGGTAAAATATATCAATATTATTAATTTCGAGATATTAAAATCTGTTGTATCTATCTAGTATCTTAGGAACAGGCTTGTTGTTTTGACGACAAGATGCAACTATTGAATTATGTAACAACACAGCAATAGTCATCGGCCCAACTCCACCTGGTACAGGTGTGATTGCTCCTGCCACAGGCTCTACATCAGCGAAATCAACATCACCGACAAGTTTACCTTTTCCGTCTACTTCGATACGGTTAATACCAACATCGATTATTGTAGCACCTTGTTTAATCCAGCTAGCTTTTACCATTTCTGGTCTACCTACTGCTGCAACTACTATGTCGGCTTGTTTTGTCATTTCTTCTATGTTTTTTGTTCTTGAATGCACAATTGTAACAGTTGCATTTGCATCAAGCAATAATTGTGCCATTGGTTTTCCAACAATATTTGAACGACCAATTACAACCGCATTTAAACCTGATAAATCTTTGCCGTATTTATCTTGTAACATCATCAGACACCCATACGGAGTACACGCTATTAATGGGCTTCCTGTTCCTGTTGCTAGTTGTCCAGAGTTAATAATTTGGAAACCATCTACATCTTTTTCCACAGCGATTGCATTTATTATTTTTTCTTCATTAATATGTTTTGGCAATGGTAATTGAACTAAGATACCGTGAACTTTCGGGTCATTATTCAATTCTTCTACTTTTGCAAGAACATCTTGTTCACTAGTTTCAGCCGGTAATTTAAATTCAAAAGATTCCATACCACATTCAACAGTCTGTTTTGCTTTTGAATTGACATATACTTTTGAGGCGGGGTTTTCACCCACTAGTACTACGGCCAGAGCGGGGGTATAATTATATTCTGATTTTATTTCATTTACAGCACTTTTAATATCTTGCCTTAGGCTTTTTGCTAATGCTTTACCATCAATAATTTTACTCATAAACTCTCCTTGTTTTTATTATAATTGCTCTGCAATTTCATCTGACACATCCATATTTGTATATACGGATTGCACATCGTCTAGGCATTCTAGGGCATCGACAAGCTTAATAATTTTTTTTGCTTGTTCCAGATCAAGTTCAACCGTATTTGTTGGTTGCCAAATTATTTTTGCTGATTTGATTTCACCAAATTTATTATTTAAAGCAGTTGAAACATTGTGTAATTCAGTCATTTCGCAATATATAATATATACATCGCCTTCTTGTTCCATATCCGTTGCGCCGGCTTCCATTATTGCTTCGAGCATTGTTTCTTCGTCTGCAACTGAACTATCTAGTGTTATTTCCCCTAATTGATTAAAACTAAATGAAACAGAACCAGTTTCCCCAAGATTACCACCGTATTTTGTAAATGTAGAACGAACTTCTGATGCAGTGCGGTTACGATTATCAGTCATAGTTTCAACTATTACAGCTATTCCATCGTTTCCATATCCTTCATAACGAATTTCTTCAAAATTTGCACCTTCGTTACCCTCACCGGTACCTTTTTTGATTGCTCTTTCGATATTGTCCTTAGGCATTGATTGCCCGCGAGCAGTTGTTATGGCTAATCTTAATCTTGGATTTGAGTCAATATCGCCTCCACCCATTTTTGCCGCTACATATATTTCTTTTGCAAGTTTAGCAAATAAACCGGCTCTTTTTTTATCTTGGGCACCTTTTCGGTGTTGAATATTTGCCCATTTGGAATGACCTGCCATATTATCCTCAATCAATTTTAAATACTATTATTTGAGAGTATATTTAACATTAAATAATTAATAAAATCAAGATAGATAATATTTTTTATTTAATATATTTTAGTTTAATAGATGCAGTACCTAGGGTTGGGTTTTGTATTACTATACGAAATACTTCTGATTGATTTATGGCCAAATCTAAATCAAGTTTGACATGGTGATTTTCAATTAAATTACCTTTGTTGTTTAATAATTCTACTAATATTGTTGGTTTTTTTAAGGTATTATTTAGTTTGTTATGAATTATTCCTTTTAAAACCATAGAGTTTTTTGCAGATTTTTTTTGATTATTACTGGTTAAAATTAATAAAACATTATCATTAATTTTTTGATGATTCATTAAACCTAAATTGTAATAAATATCCTGTGTCGCGGGAAAAGTTTTTGCTATGCTATCTTTTGCCAATATAATAACTGAAAATAATAGGACTACTGACGATATCATAAAACTGATATTTGAAAAAGATTGTTTCTTTTGTTTTTTATTATTTGGTTTAGTAAAATTTAAAATGTCATCAATTTCATTATAAACTGAATTTCTAGCCGATATTATCCAGTTATAAGTACAAACACAACATTTAACACTATCACCCATAGCAATTGATTTTTCACTATCTTGGTATTTTGTTTGACAAGACGGGCAAGTTATTTTGAGCATGTTATATCCAAAAAAATATTTAAATGTAGTCTTGTTATTTATAGCATAATTATTTATATTTGTTAAATGACTATTTTAGAAAAATCAATAATTAGATTTCATAATGTTAAGTTTGGTTACGGAATTTCAAGCTCTATATTAAATAATGTGAACATAGATATAAAACAGGGTGGCTTTTATTTTCTTACCGGCAAATCAGGTGCGGGTAAAACAAGTTTATTAAAATTAATGTACATTGGTAACCGTATTACAGATGGTAATTTATTTATGTTTGACAAAGATGTTGATTCATATTCTAGGAATGAAATTGCTCTTATCCGTCAAAATATTTCAGTCGTTTTTCAAGATTATAAATTATTAAAACATTTGAATGTTTTTGATAATTTGGCATTACCTCTTAGAATAAAAGGCGATAGTGAAGAAACAATTGTTCGCAAAGTCACACAAATTGTTAAATGGGTTGGTTTGAAACAATACATAGATTCTTATCCTGATATATTATCGGGTGGACAACAACAAAGGTTATCTATTGCGCGTTCTGTTATTACCAATCCAAAGATTATATTAGCTGATGAACCGACAGGTTCAGTTGATGAAGTATCAGCAAAAAAAATTTTTTCATTGTTCGAACAGTTACACAAAAGAGGCACAACAATAATTATGGCAACGCACAACGAAAATTTAGTTAAATCTAAAAATTACCCTAAATTAGTAATAGAAAATAATAGTGTGTTTTTAGAAAAATAAAAATGTTAATAGGTTTAAAATGTCAAGCTCTGTAATTAAACTAGAAAATAATAGTTTTTCAAAATTTATACCCTTATTAATCGGGTTTATGGTCTTTTTATCTGTTTTATTTATTTCAGTGGCGCATATCGTTGATGAAATAGGTAGTAAATGGACAGACGGGATCAATAACTCTATGACAGTTCAGATTATTCCAGATGCTAATTTAGATAGCGAACAAAATGATGATATAATTTCTAGGACTATAACAATTCTAAATCAGCATTATGGTGTACAAGATGTTAATTTAATGCCTAATGATAAAGTAATTGAAATGTTATTACCTTGGTTTGGCGGTGGGCTTAGGAATGTGGAATTTCCAATACCAAGAATAATTGATGTAAAATTAATTGATGATTTGCAAATTGATACGGTTTCTTTGAAAGCACAACTAGGACAAATATCAGATAATATTATTATTGATGATTTTTCTGATTGGCGTGATAGGGTTAATTCAATAGTTAACACAATAAACGGCCTAGTTTATACAATAGTTTTATTAATCATAATTAGTTGTATGATTATTTCCGTTACCCTTACAAGGGCATTAATGTTGATGAATGTAAAAACATTAAATATGTTAATGTTAATGGGGGCTATGGATAGTTTTATTGCCAAGGAGTTTGTTTCCTATGCATTGAGTGTTGTAATTAAATCATCATTGTGTGGATTTTTTGTTGCGTTGTTATCAATAAATTCAATTTTATATTTTAACAATTTTGATTTTGAACTTCATTTTTATGATTGGTTGTTAATTTTCGGAGTAATTCCTGTTGTAGTTATATTAAGCTTTTTAGTTAGTATAATTACGGTAAAATTAACTTTAATAAAAAGATTTTTTAATATTGAATTTTAATGTTGCTATATGCGTAAATTATTTTATTTTTGTCTAATATTATTAGTCGCTTTTCTTTTTGGACTAGCTGGTTTTGTTGATACGATAAATAAGTATGAACAACCTAAATTAATTTCCGCTGATGTTGCTGTTGTTTTAACCGGTGGGTCAGGAAGAATTGAAAAAGGTATTGAAATACTTAATGATAAAAAAGTAGAAAAATTGTTTATATCAGGTGTTCATAAATCAGTGGCTATTAAAAAATTGTTAAATTTTGTAAAAAATAACTCATTTAACAAATATGATGATTCTAATATAATATTAGGATATCAAGCTAAAACAACTTTCGATAATGCCATAGAGGTTGCTCATTTTATTAAAAAAAATAATTATAAATCAATTTATTTGATAACTAGCAAATTTCATATGCCCCGTTCAATGTACGAGGTTAGGCATAGATTGCCAAATATTAAGATAATACCATACCCAGTTAACAACAATAATATTAAAATCAAAAGTTGGTATTCATATCCAGGCACATTATTTGTTTTAACATTTGAATATTTAAAAACTTTATTAGTTATTTTAAGAATTAGTATTTTAAGTTTATTATCTTATTAAATTTCTTGTGTTGCATTTTTCAACCAATTTAAAATATTAACATCATCAATATGTGGCGATAATTTTTCAAATGTAGTTTTATGATAATCATTTAACCATTTTCGTTCTTCAACCTGTAACATTGAAATATCAATTGCTTTTTTATCAATAGGACACCAAGTAAGATTTTCAAATCCCATCATAGGTGTTTCACAAGATGTATCAGGTTGGGTAACAACAAATAAGTTTTCAATTCTTATTCCATATTCGCCATTTTTATAATACCCCGGCTCGTTTGAAAATATCATTCCAGATTTTAAATGCACCGAATTAGATCGCATTGAAATTTGAGCAGGCCCTTCGTGAACAGATAAATAACTACCAACACCGTGACCCGTACCGTGTTCAAAATTAAAACCACCTTCATATAAAAATTGTCTTGCTATAATATCTAGATTCATACCTGAACTACCATCTGGAAATTTAATTTTATGCAATGCAATTAAACCTTTTAAAACACGGGTAAATCTATCACGCTGTTCACTATTAATTTTACCAATTGCAATTGTTCGTGTAATGTCAGTTGTACCATATTCATACTGTCCACCTGAATCAATCAAGTATAAATCATTCATTGTTATTGGCTTGGAAGTTTTTTCTGTTACACGATAATGACATATTGCCCCATTAGAACCAAATGCAGATATTGGATAAAATGATAAATCACGCATATCAGTATGCTCAAAGCGAATCTCGTTTAATTTTTTAGCACAAGATAATTCAGTTAATTTTCCGCTTTTAACATTTTTATCTATCCAGTATAAAAATTTAACTATTGCAACACCATCAACGATATGGGCTTGTCTAGCACCGGCAATTTCAACTTCGTTTTTACAAGATTTTGGAATTAAACAAATATCAATCTTATCTATGATAATTGCTCCGACCTCTCTTAGGATTTGCCCCGCTTTATACGGTGCAGTTTCTGAATCTAATAATACTGTTTTACCTGATAATGTATTTAAGAATTCATAAAAATTATCAAAACAATGAATTTTGGCAGGCAATTTTAAATCACTAGGAAGCTTTAACAAATCTATAAATAAATGTATTTCATCATTTGTGATAGCCATATAACCTTGTACAAAAGGCGTAGATGGCACATCTCCGGCGCGAATATTAAACAACCAACATAAACAATCAGGCAGGCAAGAAATAGCTATATCAGCATTATTGTTTTTTAGGATATTTTTTAATTTTTTATATTTTTCATTTGTTGAAACACCAGCATATTTAATTGGGTGTTTTTGAATAGGTGAAATTGGGCGTTCAGGTTTATTTTTCCATACAGTATCAACAGGGTCTTTGTCAATTGGTACTAACTCAATACCAATATTTTTTAGTTTGTCTTTTATCAACCTAGCTTTTTTATCGGACATAGTCGTTGAATTAAATCCAATACGACTTCCTTTTTGATATGATGAGTTAATCCATTTTTCCAAAGGGTCTTTAACTGAATGACATAATTCGTAATCGTTAGTATCTACTTGTTCGGCCATTTGAACGGTATATCTTCCGTCTGAAAAAATAGCAGATTTTGTTTTACCAATTATAGCAAATCCTGCTGAACCTGAAAAACCAGTTAACCAATATAATCTGCGGGCTGTGTCGGGCATATATTCGCTTTGGAATTCATCAGTTATTGTAACAATATAGGCATCAATTTCTAGGTTATCCAATTCTTTTAGAACTAATTCTTTGCGTGATGATGGTACAGGGCCATCGATTAGCCCACAATCATATTTTTTTCTTAAAATATCTAGTTCTTCATTCAATTTTTTAGCTGTTTTATTATCAATTTTTTCATTGATTAGAGATTGCCATAAGTATTGTTTTGATAAAGATTGTGGTTTTGGTGCACAAATAACACCGTCAATAATCTTTTTAATATTTCCATTTTTCTTTATTAAAGACTTATGTAGTAATGATTTCATAGATATGCTATCCCTTGTATTTATTGATTAATTTGTGTATAATTGTTATATATTGTGTTATAAATATAACAAAATTTTTAATATTTATGAAATAAGAAATAAATTAATTTGTAATATTAATATATTAGTGCTATATAGCTTTTTTAAAATTAAAATTTTATTTGTTAGATAAGTAGGAAAGTAGAATATGTTAGATATAGAAAAAATTACTGATAATAAAATTCGTCGAAAAATGCGTGAGTACCAAACAATTTCAGAAGAAAAAATTGTTTCTGAATTATATAAAATAGCTTCATTTAGTAAATCTCAAGAAAAATCTATTGAAAAAGTCAGTCTTGATTTAATTTCTAATGTTCGTAAAAGTAAATCTGCACTTTCAATAGTTCAGTCGTTGATGCAAGAATATGCATTATCTGACAAAGAAGGTATAATTTTAATGTGCTTGGCTGAAAGCTTATTAAGAGTTCCTGATAACTTTACAGCTAATAAACTAATTAAAGATAAATTACAAAGCGGTGATTTCGTATCTCATATAGGTAAGGGTGAAAAATGGTTTGTAAATGCTTCTACTTATGGACTAGTTCTAACCGGTAAAATATTAAAACTTGATGAAGATGGTTGGACTAGTGTTTTATCTAACTTATTAAAAAATACTTCTTTACCTATTATTCGTAATACCATAGGTCAAATGATGAAAATATTGGGCAAGGAATTTGTTCTTGGCCAATCAATTGACGAAGCTCTTAAAAATTCTATTAAACTTGAAAAAAAGGGATACCGATATTCTTATGATATGTTAGGTGAAGGTGCCGTTACACAAGATGATAGTGTTAGATATTACAAAGATTATGTAGATGCTATTAAAACAATAGGCAGTAAAACAAAAGGTAGAACTGTTCACGATAGAGCAGGAATTTCTGTAAAAATATCTGCTATCCACCCTAGATATGAATTATTTGAATACGAACGCGTTATGCAAGAAGTAGTTCCAAAAATGGTTGAACTTTGTAAACTAGCTAAGAAAAATAATATTAGTTTATTTATCGATGCAGAAGAAATGGATAGAACAGAAATTTCTCTAGAAATTATCAAAGAATTATTATCCCACAAAGATTTAGCTGATTGGGACGGTTTAGGATTTGTTGTTCAAACTTACGGTAAACGAGCTTCATTTGTAATTGATGATTTAAATGATATGTGTGTTAAAAATAATCGTAAAATTATGGTACGATTAGTAAAAGGTGCATACTGGGATACAGAGATAAAAATCGCACACGAAATGGGTCTTGATGATTTCCCTGTGTTTACTCGCAAAGAACACTCAGATGTTTCATATGTAGCTTGTTCAAAGAAATTATTTGAATATAACGAAAATATATATTCTTGTTTCGCAACACATAATGCATTGTCAGTTGCAACAGTTATAGAAATTGCTAAATCATATCCAGATGTAAAATATGAATTCCAAAAATTACACGGTATGGGCGATTATATGTATAACTTAATCACAGAAGGTGAATACGATATACCAACAAGAATCTATGCACCTGTTGGTGTACACAGAGACTTATTACCTTATCTAGTTCGTAGATTACTAGAAAACGGTGCAAATAGTTCATTTGTAAAGAACATATTTGATGACGATATTCCAATCAAGGATATGGTGAAATCACCAATGGCGTTAGCGAAGAAAAATAAATTCACTAAACACCCAAAAGTGCAATATGCAAAAGATATAAACAATTTGCCAAACGAACAAGATTTATGGCGAGATAATTCAAAAGGAATTGATATGACTAATATTAAAGAAGTTAAAAAATTAATAAAAGACATGGATAAATATAACTTAGGTAAAAATGCTTATAGTATTATTAACGGTAAAAATGTAAGTAGTAAGAGCATCAATATTGTAAGTCCACAAAATACTAAAAATAAAATTGCAAAATCACACTTTATAAATAAAAAACAGTGTTTAGATGCCTTAGAATCAGTTTCATCTGGATTCGAAAAATGGGATAATATGGATTGTGCTAAGCGATCAAAGATTCTTGAAAAATCAGCAGATATATTTGAAAAAAGAATGGCTGATTTCATAAAAATATTATCTTTAGAAGCAGGAAAAACATTGAATGATTGTATCGCTGAGGTTCGTGAAGGTGTTGACTTCCTAAGATATTATTCAAAACAATCACAACAATTATTAAAACAAAGAGAATTACCAGGTCCAACCGGTGAGTTAAATACCTATAAATTATCAGGTCGTGGTGTATTCTTATGTATATCTCCTTGGAATTTCCCATTTGCAATATTCTTGGGTCAAATTGCAGGTGCCTTATCAGTAGGTAACACAGTTATTGCTAAGCCTGCTGAGACTACTTCATTAATTGCTTATGAAACAATTAAAGTATTGTTAGAAGCAGGATTGCCAAAAGATGCTATTGCATTGTTAATTGGTGAAGGTAGAATGATAGGTGATACATTATTAGAGCGAACTGAAATAGCTGGTGTGTCTTTCACAGGTTCAACAGAAACAGCTCAACATATAAATATGACATTAGCTAAGCGTACAGATGGAATAATTCCATTTATTGCTGAAACTGGTGGACAAAATGCTATGATCGTTGACTCATCTGCATTATTGGAACAAGCAACAAAAGATATCGTAAATGGTGCATTCCAATCAGCGGGACAAAGATGTTCTGCAACTCGTTTATTGTATGTACAAGATGAAGTTGCTGACAACTTGATTAAAATGATATCTGGTGCAATGGATGAATTATCAATTGGTGATCCAATGAATCCGGCAACTGATGTTGGTCCTGTAATTGATGAAAAATCATTGGAAGTATTGAAAAAACATCAAACTAAAATGGATAAAGCATACAAAAAAGTTGGACAAGCTGAATTGCCTGATGAGTGTAAAGATGGTACTTTCTTTGCCCCTGCAATGTATGAAATACCTAATGTTAATGTCTTAGAGCGAGAAGTGTTTGGCCCAATATTACATGTTGTTCGTTGGAAAAAAGAAAAACTAGACGATGTAATTGATGAAATCAATGGAACTGGTTACGGATTAACATTTGGTATCCATAGCCGAATCGATAGTACAGTTGATTACGTTGTTGGCAAGATGAAAGTTGGTAATGCTTATGTCAACAGAAATCAAATTGGTGCGATGGTTGGACAACAACCATTTGGTGGAACTGGTAAATCAGGAACTGGATTTAAAGCAGGTGGCCCGCACTATCTATTGAAGTTTTGTGAAGAAAAAACTGTGTCTATTGATACAACGGCATCAGGTGGTAACGCATCATTAATGGCGGAAGTGTAAAAATACGCACGTAAATGTAAAATCAAGAAAGTTAAAGAATAATGAATAAAGGTTATTTATATTTTTTAACATCTATGATTGGATTACCATTTTGTGATTATTTTGCACAAATTCTGTTAAAACATAGTTATGATTTATATGAAATTGGCCTAGGTAGATTTTTTATTCAAACATTATTAATTATTTTGATTATGTTGTATATGAAACTACCTATGCTGATTACATTCACACGAGATTTAATTCCAAAAATGATAATGGCGGTATCTTGGATTGGTTTAACGATTGGGTTTTACGAATCTTTGAAATATACATCTATATCAATTGCTTTATCCATATTATTTACAGCACCTTTGCTTACAATTATATCTAGTGCTGTTATTTTAAAACAACCAATATCAAAAAATAACATTATTGCATGTATTTTTGGCTTGATAGGAACATTAATTATTGTTCGTCCTGCTAGTGATGATTTTAATGTAGGAGCATTATATTCATTAATTGGTGCGGTAAGTTTTTCAGCAATGTTAATTGTTAGTCATAAATACAAAAAAGTTAATCCATATGAAACACAATTATTTAGTGCATCATTTAGTGTCATTTTTTATCTTATGTTAATAAAATTTACAGTTGGAGAAATTTTAATACCGACAGACTTTGATTTTATAAAAAATATTATTCCGCTAGGTTTATTAGGCGGTGTATTTTATGCTTTGGTGCAAATATCTCATAAATATAATACATCACAACAGCTAGCACCTTTGCAGTACATTGAAATTGTATCTGCATTATTAATTGACTATTTCCTAGTAGGAATTATTCCTGATTTTACAACTTGGTTAGGAATATCAATGATACTAATGTCTGGATTAATTATTACAGGAAAAATTAAGCATAATTTTTTATCATTAATTTATTTAAAATTTAAATTGTAAAAATTATATTTAATTTCATTTCATTTGACGATACAATATTATTACTTAAAAAATTATTTGAAAGGGGAAACGTTTTGATGATAAATAAAATATCGACTTGTCAAAAAATGTTTTTTGTTTTACAACAGCTTATATTAATTTTTTGTGTTGCAATATTGATTTCAGGTTGCGGTAAAGTCGCTAAAATGGACGGTGAAGATATATATGCAAAACAAATTAAGACTTGTTTAGATAAAACAAATAATGCTGATGAATGCAAGGAATAACAAATAATGCCGACAACTGTATTTAATTATAAAGATGGAAAGTTAACGACTAATGATATTCAGTTAGAAGAATTGGTAAAACAATACTCTACTCCACTTTATGTTTATAATAATGATCATATTATTGATAACTATAATCAATTTATGAAAGCATTTGATAATAAATGTACTGTTCATTATGCAATGAAGGCAAATTCTAACCAAGCTATTTTAAAATCACTAGCTGTTGTTGGTTGCGGTATGGATATTGTATCAGGCGGTGAATTAAAACGTGCATTAAGTGCGGGCGTTGATGCTAAAAAAATAATATTCTCTGGTGTTGCAAAAACTGATGATGAATTATCTGATGCTTTAAATGTTGGCATATTACAAATCAATATCGAATCCGAAGCCGAAATTTATCAATTAAACAATGTGGCAAAAAAACTTGGAAAAGTTGCTCCTGTTGCTCTAAGGATAAACCCAAATGTTGATGCTGGTACGCACGATAAAATATCAACAGGTAAAAAGACTGATAAATTTGGAATTGATATTGATTTAGCTATTTCATTGTATGATAAAATGATTACTATGAAAAATATTGATCCGCAGGGAATATCTATTCATATCGGTTCACAATTAATGTCAGCAGAACCGTTTGTTGCTTCGTATAAGAAAGTTGCCGAGCTTGCAGAAAAATTAATTAAGAATAATATTAATTTGAAACGACTTGATTTGGGCGGAGGACTAGGAATTTGTTATAAAACTAGTGATAGCGCACCGGATGTTAATGAATATGCAAAAATGGTATTTGATACAGTCGGGCATTTGAATTTGGATTTACATTTTGAACCTGGTCGCTGGTTAGTTGGTAATGCTGGTGCCTTAATTGGCAAAGTTGAAAATATTAAATCAAATGATTTAAAAACATTTATTTTATGTGATGTAGGTATGAATGATTTAGTGCGTCCTACATTATATAATTCATACCATCATATACTACCTCTAAATGAAATTAATGAATATATTAATGCCGATTTAGTAGGTCCTGTTTGTGAAAGCGGGGATTATTTATGTAAAAACCGTAAAATAGCTAAGATGATTAAAGGTGATTATTTTGCTGTTTTATCGGCAGGTGCTTATGGTATGACAATGGCTAATAATTATAATAGCCGAGTTAATCCAGCGGAAGTCTTAGTAGTTGGAAATAAATCTTATTTAATACGAAAAAGGCAAAACATTGATGAGATAATTTCCCGCGATATAATACCTCCGGTTATTTAATTTTTTAGCTACTTAGAATAAGTAAGTATGTTGCTCTATAAAATAAATTATGTTATAAGATTTTATTGTGTATTTAATATGTTTATTTTTTATCGTATACATATGAAAATTAAAAAAATATAGGGGATTTTAAAAAAATAAAAAATTTAGTATTATTAATGAAATCTGGATTTTGTTTGTTATTTTAATCTATTGTGTAATTCTAAAAAATATACAAAAACAATTAAAAATTTTGCTTAATAAAAAAGCATTACATAAATACATATAGAATTGTAAATAGTTTTTAACTTTTTCTACGATAAATAATAAAATCATTTAATTAAAAAAAACTTTAGGAGGTTTAAAAAAAATGAAAAAATTAGTATTAATAACATCTAGCTTGTTATTACCATTGGCTTCTTTCGCCCATGATGAAGGTTTTAACGATCATCAATCTTTAAACAAAAAAATTGATCTTGGTTATCAAGTTGAAACTGTAAAGAATGATAAATATCAAACAAGAAAAACTAATTATTACTCTGTAAACGGTGTTATAACAAACATTGGTGGCGGTGAACTTAGCATGGGTTATATTCGTCGTTACGAAGAGCGCATGAGTAAACTAGTTATCGGCGAGTTAAAAGGCCAAGAAAAAGCAGACATTTTATCGTTAAAATATGTTAAAGTTGAGCCTAGTTGGGGATTTTGGGGTGGTGCAGTTGCCTATGGTCGCACTAGTCAAGATGTTAATATGAAATATGTCGATACTACCACCAATATCGGAGCAGGAGGAACATCTGTTTCTACGGCTAATAGTAGAGTAAATGATACATTAATTGCAACAGGTTATAGAGCAAGTCCTTCTGATTCACTAGCTAAAAAATATTTTGCTCTTTTAGATAGTGGTATTTCAGGAAAAAATGCAATTGGTAGTGCGCTAAGCCATATTAGTGATGCTACTAGTAAACAAGCAGCTATGTCAGATTTAATAATAGTATCAGCACTTTATGGTAAAAACAACAGTTCTTCTTTTGGTGGCAATGATTATACTCGTGCAGGTAAAACTTTCAAAGGTAATAAAGGTGCTACAATAACTTCATATACTGCTTTTGTTGGTACTAAGTTAAATGCGAGTGGAATTGATTTTATACCGATGGTTAAATATACAATTAATAATAAAAAAATGAGCGATGTTACTTTAAATAATAGCGATGTATCAGTATCATCAATATTTAGCATAAGTTCGGCCAAAGAAAAATCACTTGAACTTTCTTTAACTGCACAGAAAAAAATTGCCAAAGGTATGTTATCTTTAAATGCTACTTCTGTTGATACCAAAGGAACAGATATTATGTATGGTCTTGCTGGAACAGGTTATACTTTATTAACTTCAGATAATCCGGCTAAGCGTCGTGCAATGTCTTATAGAGTAGGTTATAGTCTTCCGTTAGTTGAAAATACAAATCTAGATTTATCTTGGAAATATTATAAGAATGGTAAATCAGTAACTAGGACTGTTTATTTAGGACTTGGTTATACATTCTAATTTATTATTTTTGTATTAATTTATTGCAACACCTATTATTTTAGGTGTTGCAATTTTTTATTACTTCATTTGATTTTCAAATGACTTAAGGCGTTTATAAATTGACATTAATTCAATAATTGTTGACCACGAATAAACTAATAATTGGAAAGATGCCTCGACACGACTAAAGGCTCTTACAATTTGTTGCATAATACCAAATGTTATTGTTCCTGCTATAACTGTTGGTGCAAGTGCAATATATGGAATCATCGCAGAAAATTGTAAATATGACCATTTTGCTAAATCAAAATATAAATAATGAAAATATAATTTGAAATAATTCTTTCTTACATCATCAAATAGTTGAGATAACTTCAATACTTCTGCACGACTTTCATTGTCCTCTCCGTAAACTAATTCTTTACGAAAAGCCGCCTCTACGCGTTGATTATGAAATTCTAACATTGGTAGTTTTACCCCGATTATTGCTAAGAAAACTGTCCCTACAAGGGCGGATATAATGGCTAGGTAAACTAACCCATTTGTTACCTCGCCAAAAAATGGATATTTAGTAATATTTTTACCTAATTCAAATAACAATGGAATAAATGCTATTAATGTAAGGATAGAACGAACAAATTCTATTCCCAGAGTTTCTACTATACGAGCAAAACGCATAGTATCTTCTTGTAATCTTTGTGCCGCTCCTTCAATGTGGCGTAATTTAAACCAATTTTTTGTATAATACTCATTCATTGCTTGACGCCATCTAAACACATAATGCCTAGTGAAAAACTCTACTACAATAACGACAACAACATATATCCCAGCATATTTTACAAATATCATAATTTGTTCAAAATATTCATTAATTGTGACTGAATTAGGTTTTGTTAAAGCTTTTTGTAATAAATTATAAAATGACCCAAACCACTTGTTTATTATTACATCAATTTGCACTTTTCCCCAAGTTGAACTAATTAAAAATATAGATCCAATTATAGACCATAAAAACCATTTACGATTTAGAAAAAATGATTGAAACATAATTAAGGTATCCTAAAATTTAGATTGATTAATTAGCAAATAGTATTATAATTTAATTAATTGGTCAATTATCTATGATTTTTATTTTTTTAAATTTATGTTAAATTTATTATATTGATTAATATAAAAAAACATTGACTTAAATCATATATAATTATAGAAAACACTAATAATTTGATTAATTTTGTTTTTAAGAGGGTATAATGAAAATAATTTCTTGTAATGGTAATTTAGAACTTTCAAAATCAGTTGCTAAATATTTAAACACTGATTTATGTAAAGCAGAGATAAAAAAATTCTCAGATCAAGAAGTTTGGGTAGAGATACTTGAAAATGTTCGTGGCGAAGATTGTTTTATAATCCAACCTACATCTTTTCCAACAAATGATAACTTAATGGAATTACTAGTGACAATAGATGCTTGCCGTCGTGGTTCAGCTAAACAAATAACAGCTGTTATTCCTTATTATGGATATGCTCGCCAAGATCGAAAAAGTGGCCCTAGAACTCCTATCACAGCAAAATTAGTTGCAAGAATGCTAGAAACAGCAGGTGTTGATAGAGTTCTTACTATTGATTTACACGCAAATCAAATTCAAGGATTCTTTGAAGTTCCAACCGATAATTTATTTGCTATTCCTATTCTTATAAAAGATATTAAATCTAATTTAGATAATTCTTTACCGTTATGCCTAGTATCACCTGATATTGGTGGTGTTGCTCGTGCTCGTGCATTTGCAAAACATTTAAATGCAGATTTGGCAATTATTGATAAACGCCGTCCTAAGGCAAATGTCTCTGAGGTAATGAATGTCATTGGTGATGTAAAAGGCAAACAATGTATATTGGTTGATGATATGGCAGATAGTGCAGGTACATTGTGCGGTGCAGCCAAGGCATTAATAGAAAACGGTGCTGTTTCAGTAAGTGCATATGTATCACACGGTGTATTTTCTGGCCCTGCTATGGAAAGAATAAGTGATAGTGTGTTAAAAGAAGTTGTTTCAACCGATTCTATTGAAATGACTGAAAAAGCTAGAAACAATAAAAAAATCCGCCATGTAAGCATTGCCCCGCTATTAGCAGAAGCGATGACACGAATTAAAGAAAATCGTTCGATTTCAGAATTGTTTAACGTAAAATAGAAAATACTTGCAAATTTTTGCTTTTTGTCGTATTAATTTGGTTGCTTGTATTATTAAACAAGCCACGCAACCACCCTGGAGGTGCGTGTAAACAAGATAAAAGTAATATTGACGAAAGGAAATTAAAATGTCAAAAACTTTAAAAGTTACTAAAAGAGAACGAGCAGGTAAGGGTGCAGCTCGTGCAATTCGCCTTGAACAAAAAGTTCCAGGTGTAGTGTACGGTGCTAAGCAAGAACCTACTATTATATCAATTGATCCAAGAGATGTAATGAAAGAGTTAGCAACAGGTGTATTTTTTAACACTGTATATGATATAGAAATTGATGGTAAACAAGAAAAAGTTTTACCAAGAGATGTTCAAATGCATGTCGTAAAAGATAGCGTACAGCATATCGATTTAATGCGTGTTGAAGAAAAAACAAAAGTAACTGTATCAGTTCCTGTTGAATATGTTGGAATAGAAAAGAACGAAGCTATTCGTATGGGTGGTAATCTACAAATAGTTCGTCGTGAAGTTGAATTATTGGCGATAGCTAACCTAATACCTGAGAAATTAACTATTGATGTATCAAAAATTCGTTTCGGCGGTATTATTCGTATGTCAAATATTGAATTGCAAGAAGGTTTATCACCAACAATTACAGATCGCGACTTTGTACTAGCCTCATTAAAATCACCTCGTGGTGTATCTACTGATGATATAGATGGTGAAGTGGTAGATGAAAATGAAGAAGCTCGTAAAGAACAAGAAGCAAAACAAGAATCAGAGAAAGATTCTGAATAATTTTATAATTTAAATATTATAATTGGTGTAGGTATTATGTTTTTATTAATAGGTCTGGGTAATCCAGGTAATGAATATGTTGATACTCGCCATAATGTTGGATTTATGGCGTTGGACGATATTGTCGAACGCCATAATTTTTCTAGCTATAATAAAAAATATGATGCTTTTGTTGCCACTGGAAATATTGCCGGTGAAAAAGTAATAGCTGTTAAACCACAAACATTTATGAATAAATCAGGAATTTCTATTGCTAAGTTCGTAAATTTTTACAAAATTCCATTACAAAATGTCATTGTTATTTATGATGAACTTGATTTATCCACTGGAAAAGTAAGGGTAAAATCAGGCGGTGGAAATGGTGGACACAATGGCTTAAAAAGTATTGATTCAAACATTGGCAAAGAATATACAAAAGTTAGAATCGGTATATCTCATCCAGGTAATAAAGATAAAGTAAGTGGTTATGTTTTATCAAAATTTAATACTGATGAAAGAATAATTATTGATTCTGTTAACGAACAAATTGCAACTTATATTGAATTACTAATACAAAAAAATCAAAATGAATTTATGAATAAGATTTCTATAAATACAAATATAGACTAAGGAGTTTAAAATGGGTTTTAATATTGGAATAGTTGGCTTGCCTAATGTTGGAAAATCAACATTATTTAATGCATTAACACAAACACAATCTGCTGAAAGTGCGAACTACCCATTTTGTACAATTGAACCTAATACCGGCCGTGTTAGTGTTCCCGATGAAAGATTGAATAAGCTAGCTGAATTGAATAATTCACAAAAAGTAATTGCAAACCAATTAGAGTTTGTTGATATTGCCGGTTTAGTAAAAGGTGCTTCAAAAGGTGAAGGCCTAGGAAATCAGTTTTTAGCTAATATTCGTGAAACAGATGCAATAGCACATGTTTTAAGGTGCTTTGAAAATTCTGATATTACTCACGTCGAAGGTTCAATTGATCCTATTCGTGATGCAGAAATAATTGAGACAGAATTAATGATTGCTGATATGGAAAACCTAGAAAAACGCATTAGCAATATGGAAAAAAGATTAAAAGGCGGGGATAAAGCACTAGCAAAAGAATTTGAGGTTATAAAAAAAGCACTTGCTACATTAAATTCTGGACAACCTGCACGAAATACAGATATTTGCGAAGAAGAGCAAAAAATATTTAAATCTTTATGTTTGCTTACAGGTAAACCATTGCTATATGTTTGTAATGTAGAAGAAGAATCTGCTGGTTCTGGTAATTCACTAAGTAAATTAGTGCAAGAAAAAGCAAAAGCAGAAAATGCACAATGTGTAATTATTTCCGCAGGTATAGAAGAAGAAGTTGCGCAACTAGATGATGAAGAAAAAGTAGAATTTTTATCAGAGCTAGGATTACAAGAAACAGGTCTAAAACGCGTTATAAAAGCAGGATTTAAGTTACTTAACAGAATAACCTTCTTTACTGCTGGTCCACAAGAAGCTAGAGCTTGGGATGTAAAGCAAGGCTCGACCGCTCCAAATGGTGCAGGAGCAATCCACGGTGATTTTGAACGAGGATTTATTTGTGCAGAAACCATATCTTATGATGATTATATTGCTTGTGGTTCTGAAACAAAAGCAAAAGAACTGGGTAAGATGCGACAAGAAGGCAAGACCTACATAATAAAAGATGGTGACATATTCCACTTTAGGTTTAATGTATAGAGATTTATTTTAATAAAATTTAAAAAATATCTAGATTATTTAAGAACACAAAAAACTAATAAATAGTTATTATACAATGCCTTATATTATAACAGGTGTGTATAATTTTATATAAAACCGCATAAAATAAATATTTTTGTATAAAAAAACTTGTTATTATTATATTTTTATTGCTATTATTGGTTGTGGAGTCTTAATTATGAAAGAAAATATATTTGATGTATTTTTAATAGATGACGAAAAAGATTTTTGTCAGATGTTAGAAATGTTTCTTACTTCAAAAGGTTTATCTTGTAAGTCTTTTACAGATCCTGTTGAAGCTTTGGAAGCAGTAGTTCCAAAAAAAATTGGTTGTGTAATAACAGATTATAAAATGCCTTTTATGAATGGCGATGAATTAACTAAAAAAATTAAAAAGATAGATAGTTTATTACCTGTTATTTTTGTTACGGGCAAAGGTAGTGTTTCTATGGCTGTAAAATCTATAAAAGCTGGTGGCATTACAATATTTGAAAAGCCCTTTAGTAACGAAAAACTATATTCCGCTGTAATGGAATGTCTAAGTGTTAACGAATTAGAGCGAGAAAATAGAGATCGTCTAGCTGATATGTTAAATAACATAGAAAAATTAACCCCTCAGGAAAAAAATATTTTAAAATTATTGGCTTTGGGTTTAAGTAACAAAGAAATTGGATTAAGATTAGATATATCATACAGAACAGTTGAGGTTCATAGATCACATATAATGGCTAAATTACAAGCCAAGTCATTAGCTGATTTAGTTCGCATATCGGATAAAATATAAAATGAACTGTACTGGTGAAATAAACATTATTACAGGTAGATTCAAAGAAATTAAAACCGAAGATAAATATTGCTACTATACAATGTCTAATTATAAATGGCGATTGACTATTATGTTTTCAATTTCAATAGCATTTTACTTTTTCATGACATTATATGATTTTTATTTTATTGGTTTTGAAAATACTTTTTGGTTGTATTCATTAAGATTTATTACTGTTTTCTCTGCCTTTTATTGTATTTATTTTTTACATAAAAGAGACAAATCTAAATATATGGCTGGCATTATATTTTTTTTGTTAATGTTTTGTATAATACCGCTATATTACAATCATATATTAATGGAATACACAGAAAATAGTTTTTCCTTTGAAACAAGTATATACATATTGACTGTATATGCTATTACCCTCGGCGTGTTTTTATTAATACCATTTATATTTTTTCTGATTGCGATGGTTTTACAAAATGTATTGTTTTTTGCAGATTGTGAAATACATAAACTGAACTTTTTTGAACATATAAAAGAATTATCAATATACTTATTTGTCTTATTATTTATAATATTTGTTTCTTATAATTTTAACGTTATGCTAAGACGAAATTTTTATGATCGATATATTTTGAGTGAAGATTTAAGGAAAAGTAATTTAAAGCTAGCAAAATTTAGTAGTGTTGAACGAGCCTTCCTAACAGAATTAACAGCACAGGTAATAGCACACGAAATTAAAAATATTATCGGAGTAATATCTGGTTATGCACAGATGTTATTATCATTTGAAGGGTTGAATAAAAAACAAAAAAAAATAGTTGAGAGCATAAAAAAAGCATCTGATAAATCTAATAAGTATATAAAAGAGATTCGTAATTTATCGGTTGGTAAAATTAGCGTTAAAAAGTATAATATAGTTGATATAGTATATGAATCATCTCATTTATGGAAAATATCAGCAGAAAAGTTTAAACCAAAAATTGAAATTGATTTAGTTGATTGTTATGTTAAAGTTGATAGTATGTTGTTACAAGGAGCAATTGCGAATGTTGTTAGAAACGCTATTGAAAGTAAACAAAATAGTGTTATAAATATTAAAAATGTTATTTTTAAGAATGAAATGCACATAATTATATCTAATGACAAAAAGATTGAAATGTCTAATAATCAAGATATATATAATCTTTTTAAAAATGATAAAGACAAGAAAGGATCAACAGGTATAGGTATTCCATTTAGTAAATCAGTTGTTGAAAAATTCGGCGGAAGTGTTAATTTTAAAACCGAAAATGAAAAAACAATATTTACATTTATACTACCAATAAAATAAAATGTTATGATTATCGAAATATTAATTTTTATATTGTGTTCAATATTATCAGGGATATTTTCTGGAATGTTTGGCTTGGGTGGTGGAGCTGTATTGGTTCCAATGCTTATATTTGTGCTACCTATGTTTGGCGTTGAACAATATGTTTTACATATTGCCGTTGCTACTTCTTTGGTATGTGTTGTTTTTACTTCTGTATCATCAAGTCTAAGTCATTTTAAACACGATGGAGTAGACTTTTCTGTTTTAAAATTTTGGGCTCCATTAAATATGATTGGTGCAACATTCGGTGCGCTTTGGACAACTGGCGTTGATGATTATGTTATTCGTTTGATTTATATAATTGTTATGGTTGTGTTGTGTTTTTATAAATTATTTAACCCTAGCAAGGTATTATTCGAACGAGAAAATATGAATCGATTTGGTTTAATATTCCCAGCTGTTTTTGGTTGGTTGTCTGCGTGTATAGGAATCGGTGGCGGTAACAATGTAATGGCACTTAATCTGCACGGTATGGGACTTAAAAGAGCTATTGGAACCTCCGCTGTTTTAGGGATATTCGTATCTGTTCCAGCTGTAATAGTATATATTTATACAGGTCTTAAAATGGATATTAATAGTGTTTATAATATTGGTTTTATAAATTGGTTGGTATTGATAGGAATTATTCCAATTTCAACTCTAATGGCACCATTTGGCGTTAAGCTTGCATATAAAATTGATGATGAATTATTAACTATTTTTTGGTGTGCTATTAGTTTAATACTCGTATTATATATGATTACAGGGTTGGTATAATTAATATTTTTTTATTGCATAAATTACTAATTTTTATCATATTACAATTATGGCTTTTAATAATTATCTTATTCATCATACTTCACTAAATGCACCTAGCAGGTTCGTCCGTCTGCTTTTTGCTGAAAAGGGTATTGATTTTAATTTAAAACAAGAAAAATTCTGGGAAAAATCTAATGATTTTCGTGTTTTAAATCATTCTGGTACCGTCCCTGTACTAGAATTACAAGATGTAGTTATCTGTGGTGCTATTCCCATATCAGAATATTTAGAAGAAGAAATATTAGGCAAAAAACTTTACGGCGAAACATATGCACAAAAAGCTGAAAATCGTCGCTTAGTTGAATGGTTTATGTATAATTTCGAAACAGAAGTTAATAGATATATTGTGGAAGAACGAGTATTTAAATATTTACAAGGTAAGCCTTCTAATTCACAAAAAATTCAAATTGGACGAGCAAATATGCGTAATCATCTAAGATATCTAGATACTATGTTGATTGAATTTCTTCCTGACGGTTCAAAAAATTATTTACACGAAAACAGAGAAAATGTTTTAAATTGCTCTGCTCTTGGTGTTGGTGATTTTGCGGCGGCATCTTGTATCTCTGTACTGGATTATTTAGGTGAAATAAATTGGATAGATTACAAGAATATTGCAGATTGGTATTGCAGGGTTAAATCCCGCCCTAGTTTTAAATCTATACTAGAAGATTATATATCTTTTATGAAACCATCAAAACACTATAAAAATTTGGATTTCCAAAATGACTAAAAAACTTTTTTGTTTTGGTGTTGGTTTTTCAGGCCTTGAAATTTTAAAGCACGCAAAACTATCAGGGTTTGAGGTTTCAGGTTGTGTTCGCAGTGCTGAAAAAGCAAAAAAACTTTCAACTGAAACTGGTTTTGATATTGTCGATATTAACAATGTTGATTTAACAGGAATTACTCATATTTTAAATACAGTTCCAACTAACGGTATGAGTGATTTTATTTACGATCAGTTTATTGAACAAATCAAATCTTCAAAGACTTTAAAATGGTTTGGTTATATGTCTACAACCGGTGTTTATGGAAATACAAACGGTGAAATGGTTGATGAAACTAGTCCCCTCAATCCATCTGGAATTCGTGGAAAACAAAGAGTTGCCGTAGAAAAATTATGGCTTGATAATGTAAAACAAACTCATATTTTTCGCTTGCCTGGTATTTACGGCGCTGGTCGTTCAGCCCTAGATATTGTTCAATCACCAAAAGCAAGAGCTATAAAAAAAGACGGACAAATATTTTCCCGAATTCATATATATGATATCGCTCAGACTGTTGTTGCATCTATGAAAAATCCTAATTTCGGAAATATCTATAATGTGTGTGATGATTTACCTTGTGATAATGTTGCCGTTTTATCTTATGCTTGTGAATTACAAAATATTAAAATGATACCTGTAATACCTTTTGAACAGGCGGAAATGTCGGAAATGGCAAGGTCTTTTTATTCAGACAAACGCCGTGTATCAAATAACAAAATTAAAAAAGAATTAGGCATTAAATTAAAATATCCAACATATAAAATAGGTTTACAGGCAATATTACAATCAAAAAGTTAAAAAATACTTGAAAAAACTACTATTTTCGTTATTATCTAGCAGTACATAAAAAATATTTGAATAAAGGATACTAAAAAACTATGATTTCTATTACTTTACCTGACGGTTCGATCAGACAATATGACAACCCTGTATCAGGTACTGAAATCGCAAAAAGCATCGGCTCTGGATTATTAAAATCTTCAATTGCAATGACAGTTGATGGCGAACAAAAAGATTTATCATTTATTGTTAAACAAGATGCAAATATTTCAATAATAACAAGACAAAGCGATGAAGCACTAGAAATTATCCGTCACGACTGCGCTCATATATTAGCACAAGCAGTTCAAGAACTATATCCAAACACACAAATAACATTTGGCCCTAGTATTGCTGATGGTTTTTATTATGATTTTTACCGCCCAGATACAGAAGAAAAATTTTCTATTAATGATTTCGAAAAAATAGAAGCTAAAATGGCAGAAATTATTAAAAAAGACGAACCTTTTGTAAGGCAAGTTTGGAAGCGTGATGATGCCCATAAATACTTTTTAGATAAAGGTGAAAAATTTAAAGCAGAACATATATTAACATTACCAGATAACGAAGAAATATCTGTTTATACACAAGGTGAATGGTTGGATTTATGCCGTGGCATTCACAGCCCATCAACAGGTGTTGTAGGTAATGGTTTTAAATTAATGAAGGTTGCGGGTGCATACTGGCGAGGTGATGCGAAAAATCCACAATTACAACGAATTTATGGCACAGCTTGGCGTGACAAGAAAGAACTTAAAGCATACCTACAAAGACTAGAAGAAGCCGAAAAACGAGATCACAGAAGACTTGGTAAGGAAATGGATTTATTCCATATTCAAGAAGAAGCAGTGGGTAATGTATTTTGGCATCCAAATGGTTGGTCAATATACCGAGCATTGGAGGACTATATCCGTCGTCAGCAAGTTAAATATGGTTATAAAGAAGTTAGAACTCCACAAATACTTGATCGTAGTTTGTGGGAAAAGTCTGGGCATTGGGAAAAATTCCGTGAAGCAATGTTTACTATGGAAGATAGTGATGAAAAAACTCTTGCTATTAAACCGATGAATTGTCCTTGCCACGTTGAAATATTTAAAAAAGGGCAGATTTCATATAAAAATTTACCCCTTAGAATGGCAGAATTCGGCTGTTGTCATAGAAATGAACCATCGGGTGCATTACACGGTATTATGCGTGTTCGTGCATTTACACAAGATGATGCACATATATTCTGTATGGAAAACCAAATAGTATCTGAAACTAAACTGTTTTGTGAAATGTTAAAAAATGTATATAAAGATCTAGGTTTTGCAGATGTAAAAGTTAAGTTTTCGGATCGACCAGAGCTAAGAGCTGGTGATGATAAAACTTGGGATAAAGCTGAATTAGCATTGAGAGATGCAACTGAAAAATCCGGACTTGAATGGACTCTTAATTCAGGTGAGGGTGCTTTTTATGGCCCTAAGTTGGAGTTTGTATTAACTGATGCAATAGGTCGTGATTGGCAATGTGGAACATTACAGGTTGATTTTGTTCTTCCAGAAAGATTAGATGCTAGTTATATTGGCGAAGATAACTCTTCGCATAGACCAGTAATGTTACATCGTGCTATATTGGGTTCTTTTGAAAGATTTATTGGCATTTTAGTAGAAAATTACGGCGGGAAGTTTCCATTGTGGATTGCACCTGTTCAAGTTGTAGTTGCCACGATTACTGATGGTGCGATTGAATATGCTAATCAAGTTGCTAAAAAATTAAAAGCCAAGGGCATAAGAGTTGAAATAGATACTCGTAGTGAAAAAATTAATTACAAAGTTCGTGAGCATAGTTTGAAAAAGGTTCCAGTACAATTTATTCTTGGTAATCGCGAAGCTGAACAAAATACAGTAGCAATTCGCAGACTTGGGACTGATAAACAAGAAGTATTAGATTTAGATATTGCAATATCTAATTTAATTGATCAGGCAAAAGCGCCTGATATGGGTTAACTTTATATAAGGAGAATAGTCATAAATAATAAACCTAATAAAAAAGATACTACTAGAGTAAATGAGAGTATTAGAGCTGAGGAAGTTCGTTTAATAGATGAAAATGGTGAAAATGTCGGTGTTGTCAATACATCTGATGCATTAAAAAGAGCGCACAATGTTGGTTTGGATTTAGTTGAAATTTCGCCAAATGCAAAACCACCTGTTGCAAAAATTATTGATTACGGAAAATACCGATACGAACAACAAAAAAAAGCATCAGAAGCAAAGAAAAAACAAAAAGTTATTGAAATTAAAGAAGTAAAATTCCGTCCTAATACAGACGAGAATGATTTCAATATTAAAATGCGTAATGTCCGTAAATTCTTGGAACAAGGTAATAAAGTAAAGATCACTCTTCGTTTCCGTGGTCGTGAAATGGCACACCAAGAACTTGGAATGGAAATTATGAACCGAGTGGAAAAAGGTATTGAAGGAATTGGAAAAGTTGATAGCAAACCAAATATGGAAGGCAGACAAGCAACGATGATGTTGTCGCCTGATAATAATTCTGAAAATAAATAAAATATTTTATTAATAAATATTTAATAGTAAAGTCATCACAAGATGAACACGGTGAAAATATATTATAAAGATAAAGAAGATGACAAAACCAACATTTTTATGTATTAAATGGGGCAAAAAATACGGTTGCGAATATGTTAACCGATTATTTAATGGTGTCGATAATAATATGGATGCCGATTTTCGCTTTGTCTGTTTAACAGATAATAAAAAGGGAATCGATAAAAGGGTTGAAATATATCCGTTGCCTGATACTGGTTTCGATGAAAATAAATTTGATTCTATTAAAGGTGGGGAAACTTGGCGAAAAGTAGGATTATTTAAGCCAGATATTGCTGATTTAGATGGTGATGTAATATTTCTTGATCTTGATGTTGTTATTACCGGTAAATTAGATGATTTATTTGAATATCAAAAAGGAAAATTTGTTGTTATTCAAGATTGGCTAGAAAAACGACGCTCAAAAGTTATGTTTTGGCGTGATGGCCGTGTTGGAAATACATCTGTGTTTAGGTTTAACCCTAAACAACATAGTAAAGTCTTTGAGCATTTTTCAAAAAATACTAAGTGGGCATTAAATAATTTTCGCATTGAACAACAGTATGTTTCTTGGGTATTAAGAAATGAAACTGTATTTTGGAAGCCACAATGGATTTGTTCTTTCAAAAGGAATTGTTGTTATTTATTCCCGTTAAATTTATTTTTAACGCCTAAAAAACCTGATGATATGCGAATACTAGTTTTCCACGGCTATCCTTTGCCTAATCAAGCTATAAAAGGGTATAAAACAAATATATTTAAATCATCTAAACCTTGTAAATGGTTGTCCAAATATTGGAATTAAAATAGTTAAAAAATATTAAATAAAATATTATTGATTTGTACTCTTTATCTAGGTTATTATTATATCTATGTGTTTATTAAGGGTTAAAGAATAAATACTCGAAAAATACATTAAAAATAAAAGTATATGGAGATTGATTATGTCGTATAGAATTGCTGTTGCAGGTGCAACAGGTAATGTGGGTCGCGAATTACTGTTGTTACTAGAAGAAAGAAATTTCCCTGTTTCTGAAATTATTCCACTAGCTTCCGCGCGTTCAGCTGGCAAGAAAATAGAATACAAAGATACACAACTTGTATGTCAAGATTTGGCAACTTTTGATTTTTCAGAAGTAGATATAGTTCTATCTTCACCGGGTGGTGCTATATCAAAAGAATATTCGCCAATTGCAGCTAAGGCTGGGGCAATAGTTATTGATAATACTTCTGTGTGGCGTATGGATGACGATGTGCCATTGGTTGTACCGGAAGTTAACCCGCAAGATTTAAAAAATATTAAAAAGGGTATAGTTGCTAATCCTAATTGTTCAACTATCCAAATGTTAGTTGCTTTAAAACCGTTACACGATGTTGCTAAAATTAAGCGAGTTGTTGTTTCTACTTATCAAGCAACAAGTGGCGGTGGTAAAGATGCGATGGATGAATTATTTAATCAAACTGCTGGGATTTATAAAAATGATGCGGTTAATCCAAAAGTATTTACAAAACAAATTGCATTTAATTGTATCCCGCACATAGATGTTTTTATGGACGATGGTTATACAAAAGAAGAATGGAAAATGCGTGTTGAAACTAAAAAAATACTTGATGCGAATATAGAAGTTTCTGCGACCGCGGTTCGTGTTCCAGTATTTACAGGACACGCCGAAGCTATAACCGTTGAATTCGAAGATAAAATGAACGAAGACATAGCAAGAAAAGCCTTTAAAAATGCGGAAGGTTTGACATTAGTTGATAATCGCGAAAATGGTGGTTATGTTACACAATTTGAATCTACTGGAAATGATGATGTTTATATTTCTCGCTTGCGAAACGATACAAGCAAAGAAAATTCTATTACATTTTGGTGTGTGTCAGATAATGTAAGAAAAGGCGCAGCACTTAATACGATACAAATAGCTGAAAAAATGATTGAAATGGATATTATTTAAATTAATAATTATCTTTTACAAAGAAAAATGCGAATATACTAATTGTATACTCGCATTTTTCTTTTATTTATCCCACTTGTCGTTGTGCTAAATTTCTTAAATGCATAACCAAGATTTTTTTACCGTTATTCATATGTATTTTTATAGGATCCGTTTCTTGTGAATTATTTTCAATTATGGTGTGTTTTAGATATTGCCATAATATTTCACCATCTTTTGATGTAAATATTTTAAATAATGCTTTTTCTATATCATCATATTCAGGTATTTTGTCATTTCCCCAAGGTAGTTTACAATTGCTCATTTAATAATTCCTGCTGTGGATTATTAACAAAATTATTGATATCGTTTAAATTTTCTAGCATAAAATCATTGTTATTTATTAATATAGAATCCGGTAATTCCATTTGTCTTGATAACCATAACAATGTTTCTTTTATATCAAATACATTTGATATATCTATGCCTAGTTGTTTTAATTCTTTAATAACCTGTTTTACGACCATAACTTTTTGTTGTTTATTAAATCTTTCGTTAGGGGATATTGCATCAATATATAAGTTGTGTTGCTTTGGGTTTATAATGGTTCCTTGCTTAACTAATATATTTGTAATTCTTTTTATCATCGGTATCATAGCTTCTTGCGTTATTCTTTCGAAAACAGAATTTAATATTTGTCTAGCACGCATTGCTTGTTCGGCAACTTCGGTCGCTGTTCTTAGTGTGCTAGTTGTAAATACACCCGCTAATAGACTTTTACGAATTCTTTGTTGTAATGGTTCGATTAACATATTTGATAAATTAAATTCACCGGGGCTTTTTAATGGCTGTAACCCACTTGAACCAACAGCCTTTGGTATAATAGCCCCCGGAACTAAACGAATATTATTCGGGTTTAATACTCCATCATCATCTGCTTGCCATATACCTGTTACACTAATAGATGCATTTTTTAATGTAAGTTCTGCAATTTTATTAACAGTTTTTATATCAGGTAAAGATTTCATTACTGGCGAACGACCGTAAACTTCTCCTGATTGTTTTTGCCAGCGAAATACCACAAAAGGCGAGTTTTCATACTCCGTCTTCATTATGATTTGGTTTTTTTTATCATTCAATAAAATAGCGACAAGTTGCCATTTACCATTTGTTTGTTTTATTGTTTCTATTACATTGTATGATTTTTCTTTTTCACAAGAAATAAATGCCTTGGCATTAGGATACTTGGTTATTAATTCATCAAATGAAAATGTTTTATTAATATATAACGCGTCAACTTGTCCGTGCGATTTTTCAGATAAAATAATATTTTGTATGTCTAGAGCATTAAATTTTATTTTATTATCACTGTTTAAATCACCTTGTTCAATTAACATAACCCCAGTACCGGCAACTATTAAATCCATAATAATTTGATGTATTTCAACTTGGAAGTTCGATGTTCTTATCGCTTCCATAATGTTTTTTCTTACTTGGTTAGATATATCATCGTGTTGTAATTCCTTGGTGTTAATATCTTTTATTTCAACCCAATCACTAGTGTAAGGATAAAGTTCATTTATTAATACGCCTGCTAGTTCGTCAACAGCATCCGGTGCAGTTGCATCATATATTGGAAATTTATTTTTTTTGCTAATATTTGGATTTGTAAAATTATAGCATTCACGCCATAATTCAACCCAATTTGCATGCTTGCTTTTGGCTTTTTCATAATCTTTTAAAGTATCTCGTATTTCATTTTTATAACTAGAATTCAACATATTACTCCTATCTAAATTAACTTTTTATATAATTGATATGGTGTAAATATTCCTTTTGTACTAACTCCTAAAACTTTACCAACCGCTTTTACACAAGTGAATGGTGAAAACATCGAGAATTTTACAACATAACTTCTATTTAAGTTTGTACTTACTACTTTACAACCCATTGATTCGAATAAACGACGCACTTCAAGAGCTTTGCTATTTCTTAAAATTGTAATTTCCGTGCGATTTAATAAAGGTTCGTAAATAATCCAGTCATTTTCCGATTTTATTGCTACAAAACAGTGTCTATACTTCGGCTTTAAAAAATTTAAAAACCTTAGTGATGAATCGCAAAACATTACCAACGCATCACAAGAACTATCTTTTGTATTTTTTACTAATTTTTTATTATTACTCATTATTTCCTCCTACTATTATATTTTTTTTAATTAAAATCGGTTTTAATTGTATAATTATTTCTTTCCATATTATGTAATCATTATTTGCTTCTGATGGCTTAATACCTACTTTAAAATATTTGTCTATGATATGTTCAGTATTTTTCGGTAATTTTCCTGATTTAACACAACGCCATAAAGGGATAAGAATATCTATTGGTTCAAATTTTCTATTATACAACCCAAGACCGGATTTTATTTTTGCTCCTTGATGGGATAACTCCATCATATTTGTTGCCCAGTGCAAGGCTTCTTTAACATTATTAAATGTTCCATTGGTATTTAAATTATTTATATTAAGATTCTCCTTTCTTGATTATTTGTTGTTATCTTTATAAACCTTAAAGTGTAATTGTGTCAAGAATAAAATAGGACTAAATACTTAGAATAAGAACATAGTTAGAACATAATGTAGATTTTTTATTATACATTACATTTATTAGACTAAAATAGCTATGCTTATTTTCCTATTTTTAATTGAAAAATTAAATGAATTTTGTTAGTTTAATCTAATTATGAACAAAATAAAATTTTATCTATTATTATTAAGGTAATACTTATGTTAAAACACAAAGAAATATGGAATGCTATTGATAAGCTAGCGCAAATAAACGGAATGACACCATCTGGTTTAGCAAAAAAATCAGGGTTGGATGCAACAATATTTAATAAATCAAAAAGAATCAGTAAAGATGGTCGCGGTCGCTGGCCCACAACTGAAAGTATATCTCAGATACTCAGCACTACTGGTATGAGTATGGGGCAATTTGCTGATTTAATAAAAAATAATAATAAAGTTGGTACATTGGAATTACCAAAAATTAAAATTAGTGAATTACAAGTTAATAAATCATTTATTTCTTCTACTGGAATAATGAAAAAAGAATTTCGTGAAAAACAGCTAAGTAGCACAGAAATAGACGGTGATTCTTTTATAGTAAATATTAATTCTAATGATTATAACGGTTTTTATAATAAAGGTGATGAGTTAATAGTAACATTGAGTGATAATATTCGTCGCGGTGATAAAATTGTTATTGCAATGAAAAATGACGATAACCTTGTTTGTTTATTAAAAAAGTTAATGACTCATAAAATAATACTAGAATCACTAGATGGCAATGATACTTATGAAATAGAAAATAGAAATATAAAATGGATAGCTCGTATCCTTTGGAAATCTCAGTAACAAAATAATTTTTTATTCGACTTCGTTATTTTCGTGGTGGGGTCGATTGTTCGTTTCCCAATAATCGCCAACATCTTTTACCGTAATATTTATTTTACTTACTTTTACACGAATAATTCCACCGCCGGCAAAGCTAAGGAATATATTTACATTATTATCATTATCATTACTTGGTATTGCTGATAATAAAGAATACATTCTATCTTGCTTCATATCAATATTTGTTGATGATATGTTAAGCACATTTTGAAAATTTAATATGCTGTGTGTTCTGATATACGGCTTTTCATTTTCTGAATTAACTTCCCAACAAAAACGATTTAATATCAAGACAAGGTTTTTATTTTTTTCATCATATTTAACCTCGCTTAACTGTAAAATACTATCTTGTATTAAACCCGCTATTACTGCTAGGTCTTGCCCGTCTTTTGCCTTTAATAATATTTGTTTATAATTATCAGTCATTTTATTTTATACGCTTTATATCCGCTCCGATTTTTGATAATTTATGCTCTAATCCAGCATAACCTCTATCTAAATGATAAATACGATTAATTGTTGTTGTGTCTTTTGCAAATAATCCAGCGATTACAAGGCTCATAGAAGCCCTTAAATCAGTCGCCATTACAGGCGCCCCTTGTAAATTATCCACTCCTGTAATAACAGCTTTATCATTTTTTAGAGTAATATTTGCCCCCAACCTTGTCAATTCAGGAATATGCATAAAGCGATTTTCAAATACTTGTTCATCTATTTCACTTGTGCCATTTGAAGCACATAATAACGCCATAAATTGAGCTTGTAAGTCGGTGGGGAATAATGGATATGGTGCCGTTTCAATATCAACAGGATTAATTTCTTGCCCTTTAAAAGATATTGAATTTTGGTTTATTGTCGTTTTAACTCCTATGTCTTTTAATACACTTATCGGATGTTGTAATATATCAGGCTCGATATTTTTAAGAGTAATCTCGGTTTTCATAATTCCAGCGATACAAGCAAACGAACCGGCCTCTATCCTATCAGCAATAACGGTGTGTGTATTACCATCTAGTGATGTTACCCCTTTAATTTTAAGTACACTTGTCCCAACCCCAGAAATTTTTGCCCCCATTGCAACAAGACATTTTATTAAGTCATTTATTTCAGGCTCTTTCGCACAGTTTTTTAATGTTGTTGTTCCATCGGCAAGCACAGATGCCATAATTGCATTTTCCGTTGCTCCTACTGAAACAGCCGGAAATGTATATTGTCCACCCTTTAATCCATTTGGAGCAGTCGCAATAATATAACCTTGTGAGATTTTAACATTTGCCCCTAATGCTCGCATCGCTTTAAGGTGCAAATCAACAGGTCTAGCCCCAATTGCACACCCACCAGGCAAAGATACTTTTGCTTTACCAGTTCTTGCTAACAAAGGGCCAAGTACCAACACAGAGGCGCGCATTGTACGAACTAGCTCGTATGATGCGGTTGTAGATGTTATTTCAGGAGTTGTAAGTTCTAGGTCAAAACCGTATTCTTTTTCATTTATTTTATTTATTTGTGTTCCGTGTTCTTGTAAAACACCGGATAAAGTTTTTATATCTGCTAAATCAGGAACATTTTTTAACAATAGTTTTTTATTGGTTAAAAGAGAAACCGCCATTAAAGGCAAAACAGCATTCTTAGCACCTGATATTTCAATTTCACCAGATAACGGACGATTGCCTTTTATTACGATTTTTTCCATTAAAATTACCTAAATTTTCGGCAGTGTCACGCCAGTTTGCCCCATATACTTACCTGAACGATCGCCATATGTAGTGTCACATTTTTGATCTGATTTAAAGAACAAGAATTGACATACACCCTCATTGGCATAAATTTTTGCTGGTAGGGGAGTTGTGTTTGAAAATTCTAATGTTACATGTCCCTCCCAACCAGGTTCAAGTGGGGTTACATTTACAATTATTCCACAACGAGCATATGTTGATTTACCTAAGCATATAACTAATACATCATCTGGAATACGAAAATATTCAGTAGTACGGGCAAGGGCAAATGAATTAGGCGGTATTATGCATTCATTCGCGTTTACTTCTACGAAACAATCATCGGAAAAATTCTTGGGATCAACAAGACCGTTATTTACATTTGTAAAAATTTTGAATTCAGGAGCACAACGAGCATCATAACCATATGATGACACACCGTATGAAACTATCCCATCTCGTTTCTGAGAATTAACAAACGGTTCAATCATTTTATTTTGCTTTGCTTGTTTCTCAATCCAATTATCAGGCATTATTGACATAGTCTTTTCCTTTTTATTACTGTTGATATATCAATATAAAATAATAAGATAAATTTTTCAATTATTTTTATTCTTACCGAACTTTATCTTTACCTAATAAAATTTATAAATGTAATTGTAAAAAAATATTGTTTTTGCTATGATTTAACTATCATTAGTAGAATTAAAATAACAGAAAGATGATATAATGGGAAAAGATACAAAAAACGACAAAACACAAATAACAAGCCACATTAACAAGTTTTTTAAAGAACAAGACCTCGATATTGATAAAGATGTTATTGATGAAGATGTTATAAAAAAAACTATCGTAAATTTAATAACTGAAAAAAATATAAATGCGGAAGAATTGTCAAAGATTCTGAAAAAATTACCTGCTGTTATAAATGCATTTAAACATAAAAAATATAATGAAAGCAATGCACTTATTTGTGTTGTTCTTACAATAATTAAAGTAACTAAAAAAGATCTATACGAAGAATTATTAAAAGACTGTAAAAAATCAGAAGAATTAGATTCGAAAATAACTAACAAAATCGAAAGCATATTCGAAAATCAAAAAATACTCGAATGTATCCCGCGTAGCCATCAACACAGCATAGCTACACTAGATGATGAATCTAATTGCCAAAACATTGAACAAGAAGTAGACATAGAAAAAACTTCTATGCACCACTCAATCAAGGATGCATGCGATCTAATAGAAAAACATTACTAAAAAATTAATGCCTAAATCTGACTAGATTTTAAACAAATAAATAAAATAATCCTATATCACTTTTGGTTGTTATAGCCGGTTTTATTTACTCTCAATCATACCCGCAAATATAATTGCAAATATTATTGTAAATACTATATTACTGTGTTATCACCTTATCAACTATTAGTTGAATGGAAAGAGAGAGAATTATGAAATATTTTTTTAACATTTATATATAACGATAAAATCACTGTATCCCTAGAAACCCAAAAAATTATAAACAAACTATCAACATTGGATATATATAGGATAATATTATGTTTTCTCATATTAAAAAGAATACTCCTAGCACTTACGTTAATAAAAAAGAAATCAAGATTATAAAATATTATCTTGAGCAAGGTTATAGAGATCAAGATATTGCCTTTATAATAGGGTACGGAAGAAAAACAACTATAAATCAAAGTTCTATACAAAATGTGAAGAAAAAAGACATAATTCCTGCAACCCTTGCCGAGGTTGAAGAATATTTATTACAAAAAAAACAATATAATATAGAAACAAACTTGCACCCTGAAAAAGATAATGACAAATATCTTATAAAATCTAGAGAAGCAATGCTTTCTGCTATACAAGCTTTTAATAATCCTATGTTAACATTTAAGTCAGAGCAGTTTTTATTAATGTCTCAGGTTGCTTGGATTGCATTATTACAACATTATTTATTAAATAATGGTCATAGTATATATAAAAATAATAATTTCACACTATCTTATAGTGAAATAATAAAGCATAGTTATATTCCTTTGAGTGATGATGAAAGAAGGTTACTTGCTGATTTGTCTCTACTGCGTAACGAAGTGGAGCATAATTTGGGGCAAACAAAAAGTATTGATGCAAAATTTGCAGGCTTTTTTCAGGCTTCTATTTTAAATTACAATGATTTTTTGATAAAGAATTATGGAGATCATTTATCATTAGGAGATCATTTGTCTTTTGCATTACAATTTGGAAAAATGGATAAGGCACAAGTGTTAACATTAAATGAAAATGAAAATATAGCGCCAAATATTCAGGCTCTATATAAAAATATGAATGATTATACTTTGTCAAGTAATAATCATAAATATTGTTTTAATATAGTATATACATATGTTAAAGATATAAATAAAGCTCCTGATGCTAGATTATTAATTACAAAAGAAGATCCTAGATATTCCAGTCTTTTAGATGTTGTGATTGAGACTGAAAAAAATAAGTTTTTGCCAAAAGAAATTAAAGAATTTATAAATAAAAAAGGCTTTCCCGATTTTAATATGTATAATCTTAATATGCTATGGAAATCTAATAAAGAATTTTTTAAAGACCCAGACAATAAGTATGGTGTTTTCGTAGGTAAAAAATGGTACTGGTATGAAAAATGGAGAGATTATGTATTAAGAGAAGTAAAAAAAGGAGTAAGTTAAAGTGTTTTTTTATTTTATAATATTTGTAGTAATTGGATTTATAATAGCAAAAACAAATGAAGAAGATAAAAATGCGATTTTTATATTAATTGCTATTTCTACATTTTGGGCACTTGGTTCAGGATTTGTTTGGGGTTTTGTTTGTTTAGGTGAAATGTTTGTAGGCTATTCTATAAAAAGGATATACTTCAAAAATTAATCCTTTAACTCGTCATTAATTTGTTTTTTCTTAAGTTTAATCCACAGACTTATTAAATTATCTGTATTATCACTTTTAGTATTTATTATATAATATAAGTTTATTATCATATAAATCCCCGTCGAAAACAATATTAAATTCCAAGCATTTTTTAAAGCATTTCTAGTATGATAATGGTTATTTAATTCTTCAAAAACAATAATTAATATTATTGCAAATATAATATTAATTACAATCATAATATCTTTCTTTAATTTCATAATACACTTTCCTTAAAAATTAATATAAATCTAACAATAAGAAATAATTTTACACTAGTCAATAACAATATCGGTAAAATAAATAAAATAATCCTATATCACTTTTGGTTGTTATAGCCGGTTTTATTTACTCTCAATCATACCCGCAAATATAATTGCAAATATTATTGTAAATATTATATTAC
>Ga0315324_10000066_pt1 | contig 39945 bp, 38 predicted proteins | sample M150021515metaG_FD_203919 | JGI IMG/M metagenome (GOLD analysis project Ga0315324, IMG submission 203919) | Ammonia-oxidizing marine archaeal communities from Monterey Bay, California, United States - M1 500m 21515 | ecosystem: Environmental > Aquatic > Marine > Intertidal zone | place: USA...
GCCTCGCCGAACACGTCGTGCATGAGTTGGCTGCAGCCGTTGATGACAGCCGGCGTCCGGTTGAACCCCGGGGCACAGTTGACCATGCCGAAGATCTTGACGACCCGGATGACCCGGTTGAGGGTCCCCAGCGTGTCGCGGGCGGCGGCGAGAAGTTGCAGGCCGGTCAACCGAGCGGCTTCATAGGCCTCGTCGACATCGAGATCGGCACCGACCTTGCCCGTGACCATCCCAGCATCAGAAATCGGCCCGTGTCCGCCAATGTGAAGCATGTCGGCCACGAGGACCGACGAGACATAGAGACCGGCGGGTGTCATGGCAGTGGGGAGTGTGATCCCGGCATTGGCGAGCCGGGCTTCATGGTTGGGGGTGTCGATCACTGGGGCCTCACATTCGGTTTGGTCGGCCTACTCGCCGATGAACTTCGGCGACCGTTTCTCGACGAAGGCTGCTGCTGCCTCACGATGATCGGCAGTACCCATGGTGTGGACCATGTTGGCCGCTTCGGCATCGAGCGCGGTGAGAAGATCTACATGAGTGGCGCGATTGATGTTCTCCTTCATGTACCGCAGCGCGATCGGTGCTCGTTCAGCGAGCTCATGGCAGTAGTCGAGGGCCGCATCGGCGAAACCCTCGTCGGGGAGCACCGTGTTGACGATGCCCAGCTCGGCTGCCTCAGCGGCGGTGAGACGTGGGGAATTGAAGTACAACTCTTTGGCTTTGGCCGCTCCGACAAGTTGGGTGAGGAACCAACTTCCACCGAAGTCACCCGAGGCGCCGACATTGGCAAACGCGGTGACAAGCAGGGCGCGCTCGGCCGCTATCCGAAGGTCGGCGGCGAGAGCCATGGAAAGGCCAGCACCAGCCGCCGGTCCGGGGAGTGCGGCGACGACGGGTTTGGGCAGACTATGGATCGCCTCGCTGACCCATCGGTGGCGCATCCGCAGATACGACAGACGATCGTCGTCTCGCTCCGGCTGCCCATGGCGGGTCTCTCCGCTGGAGTTCGAGGCGTGCATGCTCTTGACATCGCCTCCCGCGCAGAAGGCTCCTTCGGCCCCGGTGAGCATCACGACACGGATGTCGGGATTTGTTGACATGACGGGTAGCGCCATCTGGAAGCCGTGGTACATGGCATCGGACAACGCGTTGCGACGCTCTGGTCTGTTGAACGTGATCACGCCGACATGGCCGACACGGTGAGCGAGCAGTTCGTCGGTTCCGGTTTCGAATGTGGTCATGGCCAAATCTTGTCATGCCCACGGGGCCGGATGAAAGTTGTCAGCTGTGGCTGGCGTCGACGATGCAGAAACGGTTGCCTTCGGTGTCGGCAAGAACGATAAAATCGGCATCGTCGGGGTAGGAGTCCCAGTCGGTCAACACTGCTCCGAGACCAATGAGGCGGTCGACCTCTCGCCGTTGTTCGGACGCATTGTCGACCACCAGGTCCAGGTGAACCCGAGGGTGTCGTTGGGCCGGAGTCGAGCTTCGCTGAACCGCGATTCTGGTCCCGACTCGGTCTCTGGGAACAAGAATCGTGAAGTCGTTTTCACTGTTCGCGAATTGCACCGGCTCGTAGTCGAACACGGCGCCCCAAAAAGCTGTTGCCCGGTCGACGTTCTCAGCTCCCAGCACCACAGTTCCAAGACGCAGCATGTGAAGAGTGTCGCGTGTTTCGAGTTGTCAGTGGGTGACGGAGTGGGCAGGATCGTGCTGTGGCCTTTCCGCGGCAATTCGACCCGATCGATGCTGAGCGGGACGATTCCGCGTCTCTTGTCGCGCCGGTACGAGGCGACCCGTGATCGCGATCGCGACGACCGATGACGAAATCGCTGCGCTGCAATCGTCACTGCGAGCACTTGATGGCGAGGTGATCGATGTCTGCTCACCCGGCGGTGATCGCCGTGTGGTTTTGGCCGAGGTGGCCGATGGACAGACCTCGGAACGAGTAGCGGTGCTGTTGCGCCAACGCGGCCTGATGGCAGTCACGAGGCCAGGATCGGGAGCGGGCCTCATTGCATGGCAGCGCAGCACTGCCCCGGTCCGGTTCGGTGACCGGCTCAGTGTCTGTCTGGCCTGGTCCGAGCACGATCGCACCGGCCTTGCGAATCTGATCGAGCTGGGCCCCGGAGGATTCGGCAGCGGGCATCATCCAACGACCCGAATGATCATCGAGTACCTGATCGAGCACCTCTGTGGTGGCGAAAGCCTGCTCGATGTGGGATGTGGAAGCGGCATCATCTCGCTCGCCGCGGTTGCCCTCGGTGCTGGGCGTGCAGTTGGCGTTGATGTGAAGCCAGAAGCAGTTGCGGCAACGAGCCGGAATGCGTCGCTCAATCGACAAGACGACAAGATCGAGGCGACAGATGCATGTCTCGAAGAGATCGACGGGTCCTTCGACATGGTGGTGGCGAATGTGGCACGATCCGGCGTCGTGGCGCTCGCCCCCCAACTGGTTGGGCATGTCGGTGACGGTGGACAACTCGTCATCAGCGGGATAAGCCCGAGTCAGTGCGATCAGGTAGTCGGATTTCTGGCCCCCTTGGTTGAGGTCGAACGCCGAGCCGAGGGCGACTGGGCTGTCGTGGCGCTCCATCGCCCCAGAGCGAAACGGGCGTGATCTCCCTAGCCGTGTGTTCTCAGCAGATTCGGGGGCACGGCTGTCGGCGAGGTGTGCTGGTATCGATCCACGGCTTGGCTCCGAAACGACCCCGACATTCGGTAAGGGGGCCCTGTCCGGTCAGGGGGTCCGTGTGGCTGCGAACTTCCAGTAGGTGTCTTTCTTCACAATTTTTTCATCGTCGGTCACGGTGTAGAGGTCCACGGCCGCGTTGGCGAACGGTACACCCTGATCGACGCCGGAAATAGTGAACGATTGTGTCACCAGTCCAGGCGCGAAGTGCTCCACGAGCGCATCGAAGCGAACGTCTGACCAGTGCTGTTTTCGGTAGAGCAGCTCGGTCATCGTGTCGTCGATCCCATGGAGGACACGGCCGGTGGTATTGGGGTCGTCGGCTTGGAACCAGTGATTGTGCCATTGGAAGCCGTCGGCGAGGACGCCGGCCAACAGGGCAGGGTCGGCCTTGGCGTATGCCCGCCGGAAGCGGTTCATCAGATCGGAGTAGTCGGGAACGCCACTGGGGATCGGCATGTCAGTCCTGTCGGTTTGCGGAGACGGTGAAGCGTGGCATGACTTCGGTGGCGAAAAGGTCGACTGAGCGATGGACGATCGGCCACGGCTGCCCGCCATAGTCGCCCTGATAGGTGAATCGATCGAATCGGCAAGTGTCGATCAGAGTGCCGATCCGGTCCTGCACCTCCTCAGGACTGCCGTTGATGACTACGCACTCGGGATCTGCGAGGTCGGTTATGTGAGGCGGAAGTTCGACGGTCTCAGGGTCGGCGTCACTCTTCTTGGAAAACACCCAACGCTGGAAGGGGAATTGATAGACGCCCAGGTGATCACGTGCCTCCTGGCTGGTGGGAGCGACGTGAACGTGGGCGTGCACGGTGACACTGGGAGCGTGGGCATGGCGGGCCTCGGCCCACGCCTCGTAGTACGCCTCAATGACTCGGGGAAGAACCCTGCGAGGGAAGTACAGCATCGATATGGTGACGCCCAGCCCCCGGGTAGCGGCGGCCGCGCTCGATTCGATGCTTGAGCACGCCACGTGGATTGGGACGTGGGGCCGTTGTAGGGGTCGGGGTTCCAGCGTGATGTTGTCGAGCGGTGGACGGAACGTGCCCTGCCAGCTCACATTTGTCTCGCTCCACAGCTTTACGAGGAGGTCGAGTCCTTCCTCTTGCATGGCGAGCGCGCGTGTATCGTCCTGGCCGAACTGTCGGTACACGTTCGGTTCCACACCCTTGCCGCACCAGATCTCGGCTCGACCGCCCGAGACGATGTCGAGAGTGGCGAAGTCCTCGGCCAATCGAACGGGGTCGTGATGGGGGAGCAGGGTGACTCCGGTGCCAAGACGGATGGTGGAGGTGCGTCCTGCCAGCCAGGCCAGGAAGATATGGGGCGCTGACACGATGAAGTCGCTGAAGTGATGCTCGCCGATCAGTACCGCTCCGAACCCGGCGGGTTCAGCCGACTCGATGTGGTCGAGCAACTCTCGGTGCCGTTGTGCCTGTGTCGTGCGCTGTCCGGTGGACGGGTCGCTGCGGTGATCACCGAGCGTGAGGAGTGCAAATTCGATCCCGAACGATAGCCGCTAGAGCTGAACGGGTCTGTGTCGGATCCGTACGGCGTGGCTTCCGGCTGGTCAGGCCTCGTCGCGGATCACCTTCAGACCCGCCGGGTTGATCAGACTGTCGTAGAGCCGCAAATTGTGGTTGTGGCCTACGTGATGAAGGCCGAACGCCGACTGCATCGCCGTGTACATCCCCATGGCATCGAGAGAGTTGTTCACCGATTGTTTGGCCAGTGTCAACCCGAACATCGGGCGTTTGGCGATGTGAGCGGCGAGCGCGAGCGTCTCGGTCTCGAGGTCGTCTCGGGGTACGACGCGGCTTACCATGCCGGCTCGAAGCGCTTCCTCGGCTGTTATCGACCGGCCCGTGAAGAGCATGTCCTTGGCCAGGCGGGCCCCGACCTCGAAGGGATGGGTGAAGTACTCGTGACCATTGACACCGAACGCCACCACAGGGTCGCTGAACGTGGCATCTTCAGAACACACAATCATGTCCATCGGCCACACCAGCATGAGTCCGCCGGCGATCACCTTGCCCTGAACCTGGGCGATGGTCGGCTTGGCAATATTGCGCCACCGCCAACACAATCCGACGTACATTTCGGCTTCTCGCGCCATGTACCCCTCGGCGCCGTCAGCATCGAAGTGGCACTGGGTTCCGACCGTGGGAAAGTCGTCCATGTCGGGGTTCAGCGCCGAGGTGTCGTGACCTGATGAGAAATGTTTGCCCTCTGCCGCCAGCACGATGACACGCGAGTTCTCGTCGCCGGCGGCCACATCAAAGGCCTCGTTCAGTTGGGCCAGCATCGGGTAGTCCTGGGCATTGGCCGTTTCGGCTCTGGTGAGCGTGATGCGGGCAACACCCTCGCGCGGATGGTCGAGCCTGACACGTTCCCAGGTCGGCGTTGTGGATTCGGTCATGTGGTCACTCCGAAGGGATCAGGTTGGCATGGTACTGAAGCATGTGGTCGACAGGTTCGCTATCCGCCCGCAGCCGCACACCAGGCATCGAGCAGGGGGGCATCGCCGAGAACTTCCACCTTCGACGACGCTTGTCGACGCCACAGAACCAGAAGAAGGTCAGAGGCCGAGCCCCGGGCGACCACGTCGCCCTTCTTGTGCTCCCGTAGGAGTTCGAGCTCGCTGTCAACCATAGACGCCCACCACTCGCCCTCGGTGTCGGTGCAGTGGATGTGAACAGTGCCGCCAAGATTGACGGGCTCTATGGCCCGCCCCGCTCCTCGGCGTAAGTAGACGTCGAACCATTCGTCGATGCCGTCGCTCGCCATTGCCGGATCGAACGGCCGGCAGTCGCTGACTGCTGCTTCCGCGTCCCAGCGATGAATTGCCAACTCGTGGGCTGTGCGACGAAACCAGAACGCCGCATCCTGGGGACCCTGCGACCAGTTCCACACGGCGTGTGCTGGATCGGTGGCGACAAATGTGGCATCGAGGCGGTCGAGTTCTTCGCCGTAGAAGGTGGCGAGGTCACGCCCTTCAGGAACGAGGGGACGAGCTGGTGGAGGTCCGCCGGTCTCCATCACTGTATTGATCATGGCGAGGACGGACCCGACATGTCCCACCAGGTCGGCCAGTGACCATCCCTCGCAATAAGGAACTGGCAGGCTCAGGTCGCGACTGGTCAATGCCCGTATGCGGGCGCCATCAGCGCGAAGTGAGGTGAGGTAGTCGTTGGCGTCCACGCCCCATGTTCTCACTCGATCGGCTGCCGTCCAAAGCCCGCGTGTACGGGGTGTCGCGGAGATGCCTCCCGGTGGTCTGCATGTCTCGGGTGGAATGGCAGAACCCTTCAGGACTCCTCATGTCGGTTGATCGCCGGAAGTTTCCTGAAAAGGCCGATCTCGCTCCTCGATCGGCGGGGCGGAAAGCGTGAAGATGCGTGGCCTGGCTGCGGTATCCGGATTGTTGGCCTTGCCTTCACGACAGGCGAGCGCTCTCATCGTTGAGATCTTCCTCATGGCCGTCCTCGCCCGAAACATGCGATCATGGGGTGTCCCTGCTGGGGAACGGACCGGGGGATACCAAGATGAATGTTCAGGACGAACTACTCGACCTCGGCGATGTTCGTCTGCATTATCGAGATTGGACGGGACCGGCGGAGGCCTCGGGAACATTGCTATTACTTCATGGGCTAACCGCTCACGCCAGGCAGTGGGATTCCTTCGCAGCTGAGATGAGTCGGCATTGCCGTGTCATTGCGCCTGACCTTCGAGGGCATGGTGAATCGCAGTGGGCCGATGCCTATGACCTCGATACCCAGGTGGGCGACATTCGGGCGATGGTCACTGCGCTGGGGCTCGACAACGTCACGCTTGTCGGACAGTCGCTGGGTGGATCCATCGCGATCCGTTATGCCGGCTCTGGTCCGGGGGAACTCGTTCGTCTCGTGCTGGTTGACATCGCCCCAACGATCCCAACGGCCACACGGAGCCAGATGTACATCGATTTCAAGCAGGTAGCCCGATTCGACTCGCCCGAGCATGCGATCGCGACTGAGCTTGCGGCGAGCCCGTTCGCATCCCAAGACCACCTGTCGCACCGGATTCGTAATGCGATCCAGCGACAACCGGATGGCTCCTGGACCTGGCGCTATGACCCAAGGCTGGAAGAACCCCGAGCCATTTCGTTCAAAGGCGCAGAAGAGCAAGGTTGGGCAGCGGCCGCCGAAATTCGGGTCCCCACGCTGGTCATGCGGGGGGCTGAATCCGAGTATCTGACGCCGGAGAACGCAGCGCGTCTGATGGCTACCATCCCGGCCTGTGTCCTTGTTGAGTTCCCCGAATGCGGGCACGTGGTCCCCATGGATGAGCCAGATGGTTTCCGCGACGCCATGATTCAGTTCATGTCACTTGGCTAGCTCCACAATTTCGCAGAGCGAGACCCGAGTACTGGAGCGGTCCACCAATAGCCACTGTTCGCAGCGAACGACCGTCGCCTGCCGCACTGCACCGTCGCACGTTCTACAACGAATTCATGAGCTACCTTCTCGCGTGTCTAGAGTCGACGACGATGAGTGCGCTGCCACCGGGGTTGTTCGAGCGAGAGAGAAATCGATTCCACCCCTCCGAGGCCTGCCGCGGCCCCTGGGATCCGAACGCCATGCACGGGGGTCCACCGTCAGCGCTCATGGCTCGGCTCGCGCTCGAACACCAGCCCGGTGACACCAAATGGTTTGTGAGTCGTTTGACGTCTGAGCTGTTGCGTCCCGTACCGCTGAGGGCGCTCAACGCTCGAGTAGAGATCCGCCGTGCTGGTCGGCGACTCCAACTGATCGACGTGTCCCTGTTCACCGACGATGGCACAGAGGTTTGCGCAGCTCGGGTTTTGCGGATGGCGATCAAGGACAATGGACTCGACGAGTCGTCACTGCCGGCCAGCGGGCCACCCGATGTCCTCCCCCCTGAGCAATGCGGAACATACGATCTCACGAAACGACACGAGCCAGGCACGATGATGTTCGGCGGGGTTGTGGAGGTTCGTCCGGCCGAAGGGAACTTTTTTGAGACTCCCGGTCCTGGACAGTCGTGGTTCCGGCTTCTGGTGCCCACGTTCGTCGGCGAGGAGATCCATCCGCTTGATCGTGCGTGCACCACAGGGGACTTTCCCAACGCGGTGAGCAGCGTCTTGGCCGCCGACGAGCACCTATTCATCAACCCCGATGTCACGGTCCACCTCCACCGGCTACCCGTTGGAGATTGGGTTTTGCTTTCCGCCCAAACTCACGTCCGGCGAGCCGGATACGGCACTGCGGCCGGAATTCTCTCTGACCGCGATGGTCAGATCGGGACCACCGTGCAATCGCTGATGGTGGCGTCTCGCCCATGATCGGGAGCGCCGGACTCCTGCGTCGGCGATCCGGGGTTGGCGGTGCTGAGGAGATGCTCGGGCCCCTGGCCCGGATTCCGGTGCTGTTGGACGAAGAGCTCAGCTGAACGCCCATTCGACCGCTGCCTCGGCATGGAGGCGAGTGGTAGGGAAGTACGGAACTGCCACGTTGTCCGCCGTCACGAGTTGCTCAATCTCGGTGCAGCCGGCAATCACACTGTCAGCTCCCGCACCGATGAGCCGGTCGATTACTCCGAGGTAGGCGGCCTTGGACTCGGGCGTGATCAGGCCAAGGATCAGTTCCTCATAGATGATGTCGTGGATGACCGTGCGGTCGTCGTCATCGGGAATGATCACATCGATGCCATGTTGGGCCTTGAGCCGACCCCGATAGAAGTTGTGTTCCATTGTGAACCGTGTGCCGAGCAGGCCAGGCCTGTTGGCCCCGGCCGCCTGTATGGCTGCTGCAGTGCCGTCGGCGATATGAACAAGTGGGATGTCGACGGCGGCCTGAATCTCGTCGGCCATCCGATGCATCGTGTTTGTGCAGATCACCAGACACTCGGCACCGCCCAACTCGACCGAACGGGCTGCGGCAATCATGGCTGCAGTGGCATGGCCCCATTGATGGTTGTGCTGGAATCGTTCGATCTCGTGGAAATCGACCGAGTGGAGCACGAGCCGAGCCGAGTGAGTTCCACCCAGGCGATCGCGGACGGACTCGTTGATGATGCGGTAGTACTCGGCCGTCGACTCCCAACTCATCCCCCCAACGAGACCGATGGTTCGCATCAGTCAGCGATCCGATGAGCAGCAGTGCTCAGATTGCGAAGCTTCTGCAACGCTTGGTCACGGCTGAGATAGCCCAAGCCGCAGTCCGGGGCGGCAATCAACCGATCAGCGCCGTGTATGTCGACGGCCTGACGAAGCCGTTGCTCGATCTCGTCCACCGTCTCGATTCGACTGCGGGCGATTCCGACGACACCGAGGATGATCGTGGTCGATCCGAAGCGGGGGAGAAGCGCGTCGAGGTCGTTGTGAGCGTGGGCGTCTTCGATGCTGATCTGGTCAATCGGCGCTTCGTCGAGAGCGTCAGCAAGTTCGAGGTAGGCGCCTCGGTCGGCCTTGGGGTAGCCCACCTCATCCAGCGAGTTGGGGTAGCCACAGCACGCATGAGCAATCCGTGTGACCGACTTGTCGATACCGTCGAAGCAGCGGGCGAGATGGTCGATTCCATGGTGCAGGGCGATCTCTGGCTTGCGGGCCATAACCGGCTCGTCGACCTGGATGTTGGTGCAACCGGCCTCGGCCAGGGCACGGATGTGATTGTTGATGGCCACAGCGAGATCCGCACCGAGCATCATGTCATCTCGATAGTGGTCGTCAACGACCGAGTCGATGATGGTCATGGGTCCGGGGATCGTGATCTTCACCGGTGATGCCGTGGCCGCCTGGGCGACGCGATAGTCACGGGCGAGCAGCGACTCGCCGATGCCTATCTCGCCTCGAATCGTGGGGACCGACGTATCGGTCGTGCCCCGTATGCGCTTGTACGACAATTTTGCGAAGTCAATTCCGGTGAGTTGTCTGCACTGATAGTGGATGTAGTTCTCGCGTCGGACCTCGCCGTCAGTCGGAATATCGATTCCGGCGTCGGTTTGGTCGCAGACGACGGCGTGCACTGCGGCATCAAGAACGCCGTCATCGATGGCGGCCAACTCTTTGAGGTAGGCGTGTGTGTACTCGCCGTCCGATATCGAAAACCAATCGGTGATCGCGACATCGGATGGTTTAGGGAAGGCGCCTATTGTGGTCGTCAACATGGTCGCGGAATCTACGCCCTACAGTGCGATCGTGCTGCTCAAAGATGTTGATGCGGTTGTGTTCGACAAGGATGGAACCCTGGTCGACGTTCACCGAACCTGGGGTCCGGCGATGGTTCGCACCCTCGAGGACCTGGTTGATGATCGCGACGACCGGCAGCGGGTCGCTGCGGCGATCGGCGTTGATCTCGCGGAGGGGACCCTTTCTACGAACTCGCCTGTGATCGCCGAAAGCAACGCAGAGATCGCCGCTCGGATCGCAGCCGAACTTGACCGATCGGTGGCCGAGACAGCCCTGCGGTTGGAGGAGCTCGTGACCGTCCACGTCAGCGACGCAGTCCAACCGCTTCCAGGCGTGGAAAGAATTCTCTCAGGGTTGAAGGATCATGGGTTTTGGATCGGACTGGCCACCAATGACGGCGGCCAGTCTGCGGCGAGACAACTGGTCAAGCTCGGTTGGCGGACCTACTTCGACAGTGTGATCGGCTACGACAGCGGATTCGGGTCCAAACCGAACCCAGGGATGCTTGTCGCAAGCGCGCGGCGAGCCGGCTGTTCGATGGATCGAGTCCTGATGGTCGGGGATACTGCAACCGATGTGGGAGCCGCGAAGTCGGCTGGCTGTCGAGTGGTCGTCGTGGGAGCGCGACCTTCCGGCGTCAGTGATGTCACAGCGGAGATCGCTGAGATCGGCCATCTACCCGACCTCCTCGGCATCTGAGCAGTGGTGGCTCGTGTTCGTGGCCTGTGGCAGGCTGCGCAGATGGAGCGAGGGCAGTCGATGTGGCTCGATGAGTTGCCAGGCGAGCGCGCCCCGCGAGCGGCACTTGGCGGGGACATGTCTGTCGATGTGGTTGTGATCGGTGCGGGGTTCACCGGCCTCTGGACCGCTTACTACCTGAAAACTCTCGATCCATCGTTGTCGGTCCTCGTTGTCGAACGAGAGTTTGTTGGGTTCGGGGCGTCGGGGCGAAACGGTGGTTGGGCGGTTGGGGAGTTGGCCGCTGGAGTTGAGAAGTATGAGCGCATCTCCTCCCTCGAGGAATCGCTCCGTCTTACTCGCGCCGTCTTTGATTCGGTCGATGAGATTGGTCGTGTCGCAGCTGACCGCGGGATCGACTGTGGCTACGCCAAGGGCGGCACGATTCGACTGGCTCGTAACAAGGCGCAGCTCTCGCGCCAAATCGCCGAAGTTTCGCACCACCACAGTCTTGGATTCAGTGATGCCGACTTCCGCCTGCTCGACGCGGACGAAGCCCGCGAGATGTGCAACGCCACAGAGGTTCTCGGCGGGATCAAGTTCGCCCACACGGCTGCCGTCGATCCCGCTCGATTGGTGACGGGTCTGGCAACTGCGTGTGAGGATTTGGGGGTGGTGATCGTTGAACGCACTGCTGCTGAGCTGGTTGAGCCCGGATCGGTTCGAACCGATCGGGGCACGGTGACCGCAAGCAGCGTTGTTCAGGCGACCGAGGCCTACACCTGTGAGCTCGAGGGCCAGCGGCGGCGAATGGTTCCCGTCTATTCGCGAATGATTGCTACCGAGCCTCTCGATCAGGCGATACTCGATGAAATCGGCCTACACGAGCGCCCAACGTTCGCTGACGATCGGTACATGGTTATCTATGGCCAACGCACCGAAGATGGCCGGATCGCGTTTGGCGGCCGGGGAGTGCCTTACCTCTATGGGTCGAAGATTGATCCTGCAACCGAGGTCCGTGGCGATTCGCATCGACTGATCCACGAAGCGCTCGTGGATTTGTTTCCTGTTCTCGATGACGTCGAGATCACGCATCGTTGGGGCGGGGTTCTCGGCGTGTCGCGTGACTGGACGCCCTTTGTCCGATACGACCGAGCGAGCGGGGTAGGAGAAGCCGGTGGCTATGTCGGCGAGGGAGTAACCCCATCGAATCTCGCCGGGCGAACGCTCGCCGAACTCATTGTCGGCGCGGAGACGGAGCGCACCGATCTTCCCTGGGTAGGACATCAGTCGCGGTCTTGGGAGCCCGAACCATTCCGCTGGTTGGGTATTCGTGGAAGCCGCCGGATTATGGCCGGGGCAGATGCTGCGGAGGATCAGGGTCGTCAGGCAAGGACCGCTATCAGACTTTCCAACTGGCTCCGTGGCAGCTAACGCAGCTAGCTGTTGAACCCGATGCCGAATCGCTCCAGGAGGCGGAGCAGCACTCCGGGACGCCCGGTTCTATCGGATCTGGCGATCGCTCTTCGGGTTGCCTGGATGACGATATTGCGAAGTGGTTCCGGCGGGAATGGTACCGGCTTTTTCCTTACCATTTCAAGTTGGGTGCGCTCGGTCTCGAGTCCGTCGACCAGATCGAGGGCAACTCGTGCGCCGAAGCGACTTGCCCCCACGCCGAGGCCGGCATAGCCAGCCACCCAGGCAAGCTTTTTGTCGTAGCCCTGGCCGAACGCAGCGGTGAATTTCGACGTGGTTCCAATGGGCCCCGCCCAACGGTGCGAGAACCCGAGTCCTTCCAATTGCGGAAAGGTGTGAAAGAAGTGTTCGGCAATCAGTTCATGACTGAATGGTCGTCGCTCATACGCGGGTCCCATCCCGTTGCCGTAGTAGTAGTTCGCGTCGTAGCCGCCCCACAGAATTCGATTGTCAGCGGTCAGTCGGTAGTAGTGGAACTGGTTTGCAGCGTCGGTCAGCGCTTGGCGGTCGCTCCATCCGATCTCGGCCATCTGGTGATCGCTGAGTGGCTCCGTCATCAGGACATGGTCGTACACCGGCACGACGTAGCGTCTGATCTGGCGTACCGGTTCCGCCCACGCATTTGTGGCCACCACAACTCGATCGGCCGAGACACGACCATCGTTGGTAGATACCAGGAGCGAGTTGCCAGCATCAGTGATCGACGTGACACGGCTCTGCTCGTAGAGCGATGCGCCCAGTTTGAGTACAGTCGAGCGAAGGCCCCAGGCGAGCCGCGCCGGGTCAACGAGAGCGAGTGAATCGTGGTCGACTAGTGCCCCCAAATAGGTGGGGGAATCCGCGACGGCACGTGCTCCCTCGGTCGTGAGCAGCGTGTGGGGTACATGGTGCTCGGTGTAGATCTTTGCGTTTTCAGCGAGGTCGTTGACCTGCCAGTCAGCCAGAGCGAATGAGACCTGGTCGGTGCGATAAATGTCAGCATCTATTCCGTGACGCTGAGCCGTGTCGATGATCGCAGAGAGGTTCTCGGTGCCCATTCGCTCGAGTGTCGAGAACTCGTCGGCCCAGTGGGTGAGTCCGTTGAAGAATCCGTGAGTGAGCGATGCCTCACAGAATCCTCCGTTGCGACTTGAGGCACCAAAGGCCACGTTCTCCGCCTCGAGGAGCACGACACGACGTCCCGGGTTCTCCTCAAGGGCCTGAAGCGCGGCCCACAGCCCCGTGAAGCCCGCACCAATGATGCAAAGGTCAGCCTTGATTGGCCCTCGTAGAGCGGAGCAAGGTTCGGGGGCATCAGGTCGGTCAGACCAGAATACGGCCGGCTTGGCTGACGCGATCAGTGCAGCAACATCACAGGGCAAAGAGGGTCCAGTTGCTCAGCATGTCTCGGCCGGTGGCGCCTCAGGCGCTGGCGAACTCATGCGTGGTAGTCCGTGTTGTTCCAGCGAATGAGCGTGGAGTAGTTGTTGACGCTGGGGTCGTCGACATACCCGGACAACAACCCGAGCACCTCGAAGCCGTTCTCGATCTGAAACGTCGTGGTCGGATCGTAGAGGTCGCCGGCGACGACCTTCGCCACATAGTCCTCAGCCGACATCTCGGCCTTGTGGTTGCGGTAACCGGGGATGACGCCGCCCGCCACGATCCCCTTCTTGTTGAACTTGCGAACACAGCCCTTGCGGAGTTCGTAGAGTTGACGGCCGACCCCGCGTCCGCGGTAGGCGGGGCGCACCGAGATGTCGGTCCCGTAGTACCAGGGATGATCGATGGAATGATTTTCGATACCGTCTTCGCCAAGAATGTCGTTGAGGCGATGGTCGGCGTGTTCGAAGTCGAACTCGACGAAGATCCCCAGGCCCATACCGATCGCCTTGTCGCCGTCGAGCACCACAAAGTTTCCTTCGGGGAACGCTTCAGCAAGACAGGTGAGTTCGTGAGCGTCGTAGAGGTCGCTGGGGTCAATCGTGTCGAACGTGCTCAGTTCGAGTTCTTCGAGTGCCTCGGCGTGTTCGACCGCGAGATGAACGTAGCGAAGCCCGGACTTTTCCATGATCGTCTCGGTCATGGAAAATAGATTTTCTCGAAGTCGTTGCCCTTGGGCAACCCCCACGCGGCCCAGAATTCCTTGGCCGTGGGTCGCATGACCACAGCGCAGGATTCGTCCGAGAGCGTATGGTTCGTGTGTGCGATCGCCGCATCGTTCAGCTTCGTGACGGGGCGAGTCGTTGGTATGGCTTCAAACTTGTACCCGTTGCCGTTGTCCCCGTTGCCTTCGGCGTCGAAGAGAAGGAAGTTGTGGCCGCCTGCGAGGTCGGCGTCGAGCACGGTCTCAGGGTGATGTCCTCTCACCTGGGCGGGGAGCATCGTGTCCGCAAGGTCGAGAATACGGATTGGAGGCCGGCGCATCCAGACATTCTGATAGCCAGAGTCGATTGAAGCAACTGATTCGGTTGCATCCCGCCGCGATCTGGTATTGAATCCGTCTTCAGGGAAGGGAATATACATGTCGCCACAAGACAATGTTTTGCTCGCGGAGCAAGCTGATCGCCACCTGTGGGGGCACTTTTCGTCACTGGGTCGCAGCGTCGATGGGATGCCAATCATCGAGCGCGGTGACGGCTGCTATGTCTGGGATAACCACGGGAAAAGATTCCTCGACGGGCTTGCCGGGCTTTACACCACGCAGGTTGGCTATGGCCGAACCGAGCTTGCCGAAGCGGCAGGTGCCCAGGCCACCAAACTTGGGTTTTTTCCCATCTGGACGTACGCCCACCCCAAGGCCGTTGAGCTTGCTGCCCGCCTCGCATCACTCGCACCAGGAGACCTCAACCGGGTCTTCTTCACCAGCGGTGGTTCTGAGGCTGTTGAGTCTGCCTGGAAGCTTGCCCGTCAGTACTTCAAGCTCATGGGTGAGCCGCTACGAACCAAGGTGATCAGCCGCAACCTGAGCTATCACGGCACGTCGATGGGCGCTCTGTCGATCACCGGGCTCGCCGGAGTGAAGGGCCCATTTGAGCCGCTCGTGCCCGGAGCCATCAAGGTTCCCCACACTGACGTCTACCGCATGCCGGAGCATGCAAAGGACGAGTCGTACTTCGCGGAAGAAATCGAGCAGGCCATTCTTCGCGAAGGGCCAGAGACGATTGCTGCGGTATTTCTCGAGCCGGTTCAGAATGCTGGTGGCTGTTTCGTGCCTCCCGACGGCTACTTCCAGCGTGTGCGCGAAATCTGCGACACCCACGGCGTGTTGTTGGTCAGCGATGAAGTCATCTGCGCGTATGGCCGCCTTGGCGCCATGTTCGGGTCCGAGCGCCTCGGCTACCAGCCCGACATCATCACGAGCGCCAAAGGCCTGACCTCTGGCTATGCGCCGCTCGGTGCCATGCTCGTGAGCGACCGACTTGCTGAGCCATTCGACGGAACCGGCGAGCAGTTTCTCCACGGGTACACGTTCGCCGGACATCCGGTCAGTTGCGCAGTGGCGCTGGCCAACCTCGACATCTTCGAAAAGGAAGACATATGCGGCCACGTGGTGGCTAACGAGTCGGCCTTCCGCTCCGCTCTTGATGATTTGGCCGACCTTCCCATTGTCGGTGACATTCGAGGCATGGGGTATTTCTACGGCATCGAGCTCGTAAAGGACCGGGACAGCAAAGCTTCCTTTTCCGTTGAGGAGAGCCAGCGGCTGATCCGCGGGTTCCTTTCGCTGCGTCTCGCCGAGCTCGGCCTGATATGTCGGGCGGATAGTCGGGGCGAACCGGTGATCCAACTCGCCCCACCGCTCATCGCCGGCCCCGACGAGTTTGAGATCATGAATCAGGTTCTGCGGCAGACGCTCACCGAGGCGATGGCCGAGATGGAGAAGTCTCCGTGACCGTGCGATACGAGCTTGATGACATCGACAAAGCTCTCATCCGTGAGTTGCAGGTCGATGGTCGTGCCGCCTACAGCCGGCTCGCGCCAATGGTAGGTATGTCGGAAGCCGCAGTACGTCAGCGGGTGAACCGGCTCCAAGATCGCGGCGTGATTCAGATCGTGGCAGTCACAGATCCGACCACGCTTGGTTACGCGATCATGGCGATGTTCGGTGTAAAGATCTCGACGGATGTGACGACCGTGGCTGAGAAACTCAGTCAGGTTGAATCCGTTGAGTACACTGTCATCACGACCGGTCGGTTTGATGTGCTTGCCGAAGTCGTGTGCACGGATTCTGCACACCTGCTTGCGGTGAGCGACGAGGTCCGCTCGATCGATGGGGTCACAGACATCGAGGTAATGACATACCTACGAATGGTGCAGCAGAATTACGACTGGGGAACGATGTGACCGCAGCGGTGGAACTCACCGGTATCACAAAGCGCTTTGGCGATGTAGTTGCCGTCGACAACATCGACCTTGAAATTGCCGACGGTGAGTTCTTCGCGATGCTCGGCCCATCAGGGTGTGGCAAGACCACCACCTTGCGAATGATCGCCGGTCTCGAATTTCCGACAATGGGCAGTCTCAAGATCTTCGGCGACGAGGTTGGCACGCTTCCGCCCAACAAGCGGCCCGTGAACACGGTGTTCCAGAACTACGCGCTTTTCCCACACATGGACGTCATCGCCAACGTCTCGTTCGGTTTACGGATGCAAGGAATTGACAAGAAGGTTGCCGCTGCAACCGCTCGCGAAATGATCAAGGTCGTGCGACTCGAAGGGCTTGAAGAGCGTCGCCCCTCGCAGATGTCGGGTGGGCAGCAGCAGCGCGTCGCCCTCGCCAGGGCGCTCGTGAACCATCCGAAGGTGCTGCTGTTAGACGAGCCCCTCGGAGCGCTCGACCTCAAGCTGCGTCAAGAAATGCAGGGTGAACTCAAGCGGCTTCAGCAAGATCTCGGAATCAGCTTCGTGTTTGTCACGCACGATCAGGAAGAGGCGCTCACCATGAGCGATCGGATCGCGGTGATGAGCGATGGCCAACTGCTGCAGGTCGGCACCCCTGAAGACATCTACGAGAATCCGGCCAACCGTTTCGTTGCTGACTTCATCGGCCAGACCAACCTGCTTGAGGGCACGGTCGAGGATTCGTCGACCGTGTGCTTGGCGAATGGGGCGCGCGTGCAGGCGCCGAGCGTTCATGGCTCAGGTACGAAAGTTGCGATCAGTCTGCGTCCCGAGCGGGCCCGTATTCGCCCGCGAGGCGACGTGTTGGCCGGCGAGACGGCGGTTGATGGTGTTGTCGAATCAGTGACCTACCTGGGCAACGCTCGTGTCTATGGGATCCGACTGGACTTCATGAGGATGGAGGTCCGCGACGAGAACCGACCGGGAGCGGTGCTCCATGAACCAGGGTCAGAGATTGCAGTCAGCTGGGAAACTTCAGCCATCTCGGTAGTGGCCGACTGATGACGATGGTGGATGAGTCGGTCAAGGACGTCGGCGTCGAGGCGACGCCGGAGTTTGAGGCTGCCGCAATCCGTCAAGAATCGCAGCGCGGCTTCCTGCTCGCTCTGCCGTCCTACGCGTATCTGGTTTTGTTCTTCGTGGTGCCACTCGTCATCGTGGTCGTCTATTCATTCGCCACCCGCAACCAGTTTGGCGGCACTGATCTGTCCGGCTGGAACATTGATAGCTACGCCAAGCTCGGCGAGCCGATCGTGCGCGCGATCTTGTTCCGCTCGGTGTGGTTGGCGCTCATCACAACCGTGATTTGCCTCATGATCGGCTACCCGTTCGCCTACTTCTTGGCGACCCGCAGTCAGAGGATTCGCAACGTGATGCTTGTCTTCGTCATGATCCCGTTCTGGACGAACTTCCTCGTGCGGAACTACGCGTGGCGTGTGATCCTTGGCAATGACGGACCGTTCACCAAGACCACGGAATTTCTTGGGTTGGGTGAGCATGAGCTTCTCTTCAGCCAGACCGCGGTTGTACTTGGGCTGGTGTATGGGTTTCTTCCCTTCATGATTCTTCCCCTGTACGCCTCGATCGAACGCATCGACACCGGCCTGCTGGAAGCGAGCCGCGATCTGTATGCCAACGGCTGGCAATCGTTTCGGCGAGTGCTCCTGCCGTTGTCCACGCCGGGCGTCATTGCTGGCTCGATTCTGTGCTTTGTGCCGAGCCTCGGCGCGTATGTCACTCCTGAGATTCTGGGCGGGGCCAAGACCACGCTCCTGGGTAGCTATATCGTGACGCAGTTCCTGACCGCCCGAAATTGGCCGCTCGGGGCGTCGCTCTCCTTTGTACTGATGGCGATCATGCTCTCGGCGACCCTCGTGTACTTCCGCAAGGGAGGGCAGACGTTATGAGTTCGGCCGTCGAACCTCGGGGCTGGACGAAGGCCATGTTGCACGCCAACGGCTGGATGGTCTACCTGTTCTTCTACGCGCCGATTCTACTTCTCGTCATTTTCTCATTCAGCGCGAGTCGAAATGTGGGTACATGGGGTGGCTGGACGCTTGATTGGTATCGCGAGTTCGGCGATAACCAGTCCGCGCGAAATGCTCTCTCCGACTCCTTGAAGGTCGCGGTTTTCTCGACTGTGGTGTCCGTGGTCCTCGGCACCATGGCGGCCCTCTCACTTGAGCGCTTCACGTTCCGAGGTAAACAGGTTTTCGACGCGCTTCTCTATCTCCCGATCATCATCCCCGATGTCACCATGGCGGTGATGATGCTCCTCTTCTTCTCGCAGTTCTTCGATGTGATAAACATGGTTTTCGGGCTGAACATGCGTAAGGGCTTTAACTCGATCGTGGCGAGCCATATCGCATTCAGTATCAGCTTTGTTTCCGTAGTTGTTCGGGCCCGCCTAGCCGGCATGGATAACAAGATGGAAGAGGCGGCGCTTGATCTGTACGCGACCCGCTGGAAGGCATTTCGCCATGTGACGCTGCCGCAGATCAGCCCTGGAATTGCAGGTGGAGCGCTCTTGGCCATGACGCTGTCACTGGACGATGTGGTCATTACCCAGTTCGTCGCCGGCCCGGGATGGACTACATTGCCCGTATACGTCTTCGGCTTGATTCGCAAGGGCGTCACGCCGCTGATCAATGCCATCTCTGTAGTGATGCTGATCGCATCCATGACGCTTGTGGTGCTCTCCCTTGTGCTTGAGCGAGCGCGAGGCGGCACTGGTACTCAATGATCCCTGGACATGGCCGCACCGGCCAGAAGGAGTAATCCCATGAAGAAGACCCACTGGTTCCGGCTACTTGCCGGGCTATTCGGCTTCGCCCTTCTCGCTTCGGCGTGTGGAAGCGATGACCCAAGCAGTAGTAGCGCAGCAGCGGCCTGTGAACCCGGCCAAATAGACGGCGATCTCGCCCTGTACAACTGGGCTGAGTACATCGATGAGGAGCAACTCTTCGCGTTCGCCGACGAGCACGGCATCTCGGCTTCGATCGACAGCTACGACTCGAACGAGGCGATGCAGCCCATCGTTTCGGAGGGCAATAGCGGCTTCGACGTGATTGTGCCATCTGACTACATGGTGTCGGTGATGATCGCGGCTGGCTCGCTCATGCCGTTGAACTATGACGCGATTCCGAACTCTGCGAATCTGATGTCCGACATGCAGAATCTTTACTTCGACCCCGACGGCGCCTATTCGCTGCCGTATCAGTGGGGAACCACCGGCATTGCTGTCAACACCGAAGCCATCGGCGAGGACTTCCCCCGTACCTGGGGCCTCATCTTTGACCCCGCCATTTCGGGTGAGTTCGATGGACAGATCCAGTTGCTGAACGATCCCCGGGAAACCATGGGCGCAGCCCTGCACTACCTCGGCTACTCGAACAACACCACTGACATGGACGAGCTTAACGAAGCCAGAGATTTGGTCGCAGCGACTGCGAGCCGGCTAGCGGCATTCAACACGGATTCTGCTGATGAGTTCCTGACTTCTGGCGAGACTGTTATCGCTCACGGCTACTCGGGCGACATGTTTGTTCAAGCGCTCGAGACCGAGAATCCAGCTCAATACGTCTACTTCGTCCCCGAAGAAGGCGGCACGCTGTGGATCGATAACTTCTCGATCGCCCACGATGCTCCGCACCCGTGTACTGCCCACACGTTCATCAACTGGATGTACTCCGGTGAGCAAGGCGCAGCGTTGACGAACTGGAACTATTACAACACCCCCAACGAAGCGGCCGTGCCGTTCCTTGACGAGGATCTCCTCGACTTCGTGAACGACCCGACCGTGCTCGCCGGTGGTGTCGACTCGCTCGAATCGCTCCAGGACACTGGAGACTTCGAGACCAATTACTCCGACGCCTTCGTTGAGGCGAAGGGCTAGCCAGATTCAGGGTTTGTAGCCCGTCCCTCCCCTCGTGGTCGTCGTATCGACGGCGGGGAAGGGCGGGCAACCCGATCCGTTGCGCGACATGCAACTACCGACCGGACTCGCTTGGCACGCCGTGGATGTGTGCGAGGCAAATATTCTGCGCGTCACAGAAGCCCATGTCGATTCCTATGCGGTCGGCGATATCTGGCTTGTTCAAGGATCCGACCTCGATGTAGCGGTTGATGCCGGGAGCGGAATAGTGCCAGCAGGGCCGCTGATCGAGGCGATCTCCCGCAAGCCGGTGCTATGTATTGCACTCACGTGTTCCTACGACCACGCCGGCGGCTGGCACAGCTTTCAGCAACGAGCGTGTCATCGACTTGACGAGTCGAGTTTGGCCGACCCGGCAGAGGAGAACACCGAGATCGCCGACTATCTGACTGATGACATGTTTCGGGCGCTTCCGAGCAAAGGGTTTAGCCCGGCGAGTCATCAGATGATCGGCGCTACCGCAACGAGAATTGTGGACGACGGCGAGATCGTTGACCTCGGGGCTCGCTCACTCGAAGTACTTCATACCCCGGGCCGTTCACCTGGAGGTCTCTGCGTATGGGAGGCAGCAACCGCGACGCTTTTCACCGGTGAGATGCTGTACGACGGTTCCCACGGTCCCGCCTGGCCGCCCTCGGACCCAGGCGCCTACTGCCAGAGCTTGCGCCGAATACGAAGGTTGCCTGCTGAGACAGTTCATGCGGGGCACTACGGCTCTTTCGGCAGAGTGCGGATGACAGAACTGATCGAAAGCCAGCTCGCCGATCTCGAGTCACGATGACTCGACCGGCTCAAACTTCGGAGACCCGATGACCCGCGATTCACGCTTTGACGTGATGTTCGAGCCCGTCCAGATCGGGCCTGTCACAGCGCCCAATCGCTTCTATCAGGTGCCGCATTGCACAGGTATCGGCTATCGCAAACCACAGACGCTTGCCTCGTTGCGCGAGATGAAGGCGGAGGGAGGGTGGGGCACCGTGTGTACCGAATACTGCTCAGTGCATCCGTCCTCCGACGACGATCCCTACCCGTCGGCCACATTGTGGGATGACGAGGACATCCGATCCCATGCGTTGATGGTCGAGAAGGTCCACGCCCACGGCGCCCTGGCCGGAATTGAGCTCTGGCACGGGGGAGCGGCGAGCGCCAACCACTACTCCAGGGAGACCCCGGTCGGCCCTATGAGCCGACCGGCCGGCGTCTGGGATCCCGTGCAGACCCGGGCGATGGACAAGTTCGATATCCGCGAGGTGAAGCGGTGGCACCTTGAGGCAGCCAAGCGTGCGCAACGGGCTGGCTTCGACATCGTCTACGTCTACGGCTGCCACTGGTATTTGTTGAAGCAGTTCCTCGACCCCGCCAACCGGCGCAGCGACGAATACGGTGGATCGCTCGAGAATCGTGTCCGGCTTCTCCGTGAACTTCTCGAAGAGACGAAGGAGGCAGTAGGCGACACGTGCGCGGTGGCTGTCCGTTTCTCGGCTGGTTCGGTGATGGAAGAGGTCGAGGACAGCACGTCTCGTGATGAGTCCCGAGCCGTGATCGAAATGCTGTCTGACCTCCCCGACCTCTGGGACATCACGGTCGATGACTACTCCTATGAGATGGGCACGTCACGATTTGTGAAAGAAGGAGGACTCGAGACGACGATGGGGTGGGTGAAGGACGTGACCCAGAAGCCGGTGGTCAGCGTCGGTCGTTTCACGTCGCCCGAAACCATGCTCCGACTCGTACGCCAAGGTGTTGTCGACCTCATCGGGGCGGCCCGCCCATCGATTGCGGACCCGTTCCTTCCCAACAAGATTGCTGAGGGTCGACAGGAGGACATTCGCGAATGCATCGGCTGTAATATCTGTTATTCCGGGGATCAAACGGGCACGCCTATTCGGTGTACCCAGAACCCGACGATGGGAGAGGAATGGCGTAAGGGCTGGCACCCTGAGCACATTCCGCGTAAGAAGACCGACGCATCGGTTCTGGTCGTCGGCTCTGGGCCCGCTGGTCTAGAAGCGGCGACAGCGCTTGGGCAGCGAGGCTTCAATGTCACCCTGACCGAGTTGCGTAAAGAGCTTGGCGGGCGAGTCACCCGCGAGGCGCGCCTTCCAGGGATGGCCGAATATGCCCGCGTCCGTGATTGGCGTCTAACGCAAATCGACAAGCTCTCAAACATTGAAACCTATCTCGACAGCGATATAGACGAGTCTCAGATACTTGAGTTCGGAGCCGATCACGTGGTCCTTGCCACCGGCGCGGTATGGAACCGAGACGGAACCGGCCGATGGCTCGACGATGCCATCCCGGGCTGGGATGGGCCGTCGGTGTTCACGCCAGACGACATCATGGACGGCGTGATCCCGAACGGCCCGGTGGTCGTCTTCGACGATGACCACTACTACATGGGTGGGGTACTTGCAGAAAGGCTTCGAGACGAGGGACTCGAGGTAACGCTCGTTACGCCCGCAAATCAGCTGTCGACGTGGACCACCCACACCGAAGAGCAACACCGGATCCAGGAGCGGATCCTCGGGCTCGACATTGGTCTCGTGACCGGCACATCAGTCGCCTCGATTGGTACTGATTCGGTGACGTTGGCGTGCATCTATACCGAGCGAACCCATGAAGTCGAAGCTGCGGCCGTGGTGATGGTCACGGCGCGAACGCCGCGAGATGGGCTCTATCACGCGCTGGTTGAGCGGATCGACATTCGCTGTATCGGGGACTGTAATGCTCCGGGCACGGTGGCGACGTCGGTCTATTCGGGACACCAGTACGCCCGCGAACTGCAGGCCGAAGTCCCGGGAAACGTCCGTTTTCGGCGCGAGCGCTCGACGGCACCCTAGGCGGGTGGGTCAGGCTCGTACGCGCACGTTTTCTGGGTCGTACATGCTGCGGAGAGAGGCTCGGGCGGGCACGGTGGTGCCCGCGACGCGAATCTCGAAGCGACCCGAGTTGATGAACTCCTTGGTTACGCCATCGCTGTGCTCGACGTAGCCGAACCCGATCGCGCCGCCCAGCGTGTGGCCGTATGCGCCGGAACGGATGTAGCCGACTACGGCACCGTCGCGCAGGATGGGTTCCTCACCGTAGAGCAGCGCTTCGGGGTCTTCGAGGAGGAACTGGACGAGTCGAGTCGGGTAGGGGCGACGCTCGCGTTGGGCGAGGAGTGCGTCACGTCCGACGAACCCGCCGGGCTTGTCGAAGTCGAGAGCAAAGCCGAGCCCCGCCTCGAGCGGTGAGTCGGTGTTCTCGATGTCGAGGCCGTAGTCGAGCCGACCGGCCTCAGAGCGAGTGCTCTCCAGCGTCTCCATGCCGGCCAGTGCAACTCCGAGGTTGGCACCGGTTTCCATCAGCTGATCGAAGACGCCGATCGCAAATTCGGTCGGGATATAGAGCTCCCAGCCGAGTTCTCCGACGAAGCTCATTCGCAAGGCCCATCCCTCGCCGTGGTGAAGGTCGATGTGCTGCGCTGTGAAATAGGGGAATGCGTCGTTGCCGAGTTCGGCAGTGGTGACTCGACTGAGCAGGTCGCGTGATCGTGGCCCCTGCACGCTGAGCATTGTGTAGGCCGAGGTCATGTCGGTGACGATGACGTGAGCGTCCTGTCGTGTTGCCCGTCTCATCATTGACTCCACGCGGCGGTGGAAGAGTTCGGCGACGACAACCAAGAACCGATTCTCAGCGAGTCGCGTGACGGTGAGGTCAGCCTCGATCGTGCCCCCTGGGTTCATCCATTGGGTGTAGACGCAACCGCCGACCGGCACAGAGACCGTGTTACCTGAGAGGTGGTTGAGGAGCGACTCTGCATCTCGCCCCTGAACCAGGAAGTTCGACATGGACGACATGTCGAATATGCCCACTGCCTCACGGACAGAGCGGTGTTCGGCGGCCTGGAAATCAAACCACGGTTGGCGGCCGTAGGTGAGGCGGTTGTCCATCGTCTTGTCGGATGGGCCGAACCACGCGACGTTCTCCCAGCCCGACGATTCCATGAATCGGGCGCCGGCTGCGTCCAGTCTGTCGTGGAGCACCGAGCGGCGAACGTTGCGGGCGGTCGTCGGCTGCGAGTGCGGCCATGACCCCGTCGAGTGGAGTCGACCGAGCAGCTCCACACTTCGCTCCGCCAAGTACGAGCGGTTGGTTTGGAACGGAGCGATACGGGCGATGTCGATGTCGGTGACATCGACGGGTGGATGACCATCGACGATCCAATTGGCCATGATATTGCCGGCCCCTCCTCCGCTGAGTATGCCAAGAGAGTTGAAGCCGGCAGCGACGAAGAAGTTGTCAAGCTCAGGTGCCTCGCCCATGAGATAGCCATTGTCGGGAGTGAAGCTCTCCGGCCCGGTGAACAGCTTGCGGATGCCGACATCGGCCAGGCCAGGAAGTATTTTCATCGCGTATTCGAGGAAGGGTGCGAGTCGATCCCAATTCGACGGAATCTCGCCAAAGCTGAAATCGTCGGGGATTCCATCGAGCGACCATGGCGCAGCGACTGGCTCAAAGAGGCCGATCATCAGGCCACCCGTCTCCTCGCGATAGTAGGCGAAGCGATCGGGGTCCTCGAAGATTGGAAGGTCAGGCGAAACTCCATCGATTGGCTCCGTAATGAGATACGCATGCTCTATTGCCTGGAGCGGGATCGACACGCCGGCCATTGCACCAATTTGGCGAGCCCACATGCCAGCACAGTTCACGACGTACTCGGCTTCGATAGCGCCGGACTCCGTGACTACGCCTGTGACGCGACCGTCGGCTTGGGTGACCGCTGTGACTGGATGGCCCTGAAGGATTTTCACGCCGTTGGCTCGGGCGCCTGCAGCAAGGGAATGGGCGACGTTGTACGGGTCGGCTCGGCCCTCGTTGGCTGTGTAGAAGCCGGCGAGGATGTCGGTTCCATCGACGTGAGGCCAAAGTTCAGCGGCTTCTGCTCCCGAGATCTCCTCCCGCTCGATTCCCATCAGCGCCAAGAAGTCGGCTTCGCGACGGAGCTTGGCGACCCGCTCGGGAGTGCTGCCGGTCTGGAGGTAGCCAATCGGATTGAATCCGGTGGACATTCCGGTTTCGTCTTCGAGTACCTCGTAGAGATCGCGGGAGTACTTGGCCATCCAGGCGAGTGTTTCGGTTGTCATCCCGCCCGAGACGATGAGACCGGCCGCATGCCAGGTCGTGCCCGAGGTGAGTTGGTCACGCTCGAGAAGCACAACGTCATTCCATCCGAGCTTGGCGAGGTGATAGGCGACGCTCGTGCCGATGACTCCTCCACCGATGATCACCACCCGAGCTCGAGTCGGGAAATCGCTCCTGTGCTGGGCCGCTGGTTGGGCCATGATGAGTTTCCCTTGATTGCTCGCTCTGCATCATGACGCGCGTGAATCCGTTGAGCAAACAGTAAACCGGCGAGTGAATCAGCGACGACACCGTAGACGTCAACGGATTAGGTTGTTGATGACCAACCTATGGTGCGAAATCGCAATGCCTGGCCTTTGAGCTAGCTCGTTACGAGAGCGAGTGACTGTACGGCATCCATGTCGATGTAGCAGCCCTGCAAATGCCGGTGAGCGGTCACGGCGAAGGCCCCACGACCGTGAAGGACGCGACGGTTGTCAAACCCAACGAGCTCACCGGCGTTGAGAGTCAACTCGATCACCGATTCCGGCGATGCGAGCACCTCAGCGAAGCTGGCGTAGGCGCGGTAGAACTCCGCTGACTGGACCGGCGAGAGGGTCGGGGCTTCCATGCTTCGGTTGTTGATGCTCACCGCCGAGATAACGCCGTCAGCGTTGAGATCGATGATCGGGCGACGAGCCCGGAGGTCGACGTTCGCATCGTGGAAACGGAAGTCGACCATGGTGTTGGTCAGGACGGCGAAGTCATCGGGGCGTTGAGCCCGCAGGACTTCGGCTGCACGGAAGCCGTCAGCGAATTGACTGGCACCACCTTCGGCTGCGGAGCTGAGACAGTGCAGAAGCTGAACAGTTGGGCACGGCCGCCGGTAGGGATTGTCGGTGTGGAGGGGCAGCCCCACCGGTGTGTACGCAAGATTGATGGGGTCGGGCTCGGCAAGTACGTCAAAGAGCGTGCCGTAGTTGGTGTCGCGCACGAACCCGATCCGGCGTGCGAAGCGAAGTATCTCGCCGGGTTCGGTGGCGACATCGGTGGCGATAGCGATGCCGAACTCAGCCAAGTGTCTGGCGAACGTCGTGAGTTCTCCGGTCGCCGAAGTGACGCCCGCCCGAAGGACGGTGCCATGCCGATGGTCCCAAACCGTCTGATGGGCTTGCGCCCGAGGCTCGACCGGGATCACGGCCGTATGGCGCTCGCCGTTGTCATGTACGAGATCTATTTCGCGGGGTGGGCCGGATCGGTCGTCGATCACCTGCCACCCGATCAACTCGTCGGCTCGTAGGAGATGCTGGTCGTTTCCTGCGTCTCGGCATTCAGCGCAACGACACGCGTGGCGTGCCCATGCGCCGTCGACGACCGGTTGGCCAAGAAGCGCCTTGGCGAGAAGAGGTCGGTATGTCTCGAGCGCTGGAATCTCGAGCCCATCGACCTTTCCGTCGTCATCGAACTCCCTCAGCATCACGGCGTCGTCTGCGTACGGGTTGGCGTTGAACGTCTTGACTTCAGCGGGACTGAACGGTCCGCCTTGCTCCTGCAGTGACATCTGCGAGGCCAGGCTCAGGTGGGCGTGGTAGGCGCTGTCGACCGCGACTCGATAGCGCTTGGCGTCGACGTGAAGCCGAATCGGCTCGACGACCGAAGGAGCGAGCAGCGCTTGGAGACAGCGGGCACCAACGTCGGCATGCCCCGGTAATCCCCAGTCGCCGGCCGCGCCGAAGACGTGACCGACATCATGCAGCAGCGCTGCCAGAACAAGGTCGTCGGAGGCTCCGCGCTGCCGAGCGACGGCCGCCGACTGGAGAACGTGATCAAGCATGTTGACCCGTTCGCCATAGCTCTTGGCTTCGGTCGCCGCGAGCAGAGCCATCAACTCATCGATACGCGGAGTCTCATGCCCGATGAGCGAGTGTCCGACCCAGCCTGGATGCGGGCTGATTCCGGCGAGATCGGCAACCGTCGGCGCGATATCGAGAATCGATGCCGTCGCCCAGTCGCCGCAGCGTGTGATTCGAGGTCCACGGGCAACGACGAACGTCTCCATGTCTTCGTTACAGGCGGTTCCATGGGTGCGATCATGTCCACCATGGTCTGTGGTGACGACCACGCTCCAGTCATCGGGTAACGCATCGACAAGATGACCAAGATCTCGATCGGCCTGCGTGGCCGACGCCAGGTACTCCTCGCTGTCCCAGCCGTGGTCGTGACCAGCAGGATCGGGGTACGAGAGGTACACGAACATGACCTCGCCGGGAGGCGCGGAACCAAAGCGTGCAATCGCCGCGTCGACAATGACTGCGTCGATGGCCTGGTCGTACCCCTCGTCACGAGTCAAGCGAAACGAGAGAGCATCGGGCTCCCAGAGTGCATCAAGTGGGTGCCATGACTGAAATGTCGACGTCGACCGTCCGGCGGCCCGAGCGACGCTCAGGATCGACGGCGGGCCCGAGGGCGAACTCGGAGTGTTGTTGAGGATGCCGTGAACGTCAGGTGGTGCGCTGCGGACCATCGACGTGTGGGCGGGCAAGGTCACGCTTGGCATCACTGTGCGAGCTTGAAAGCACGAAGATCCCTGTCGGGCAAGTGATGTGAGCGATGGCGTATTTACTGGTGTGATGTGGCGAGGCGCGAGCCCATCGATCGAAACCAACAGAACGCCGCCAAGGATGCTGTGATCGCCCACGAGCGCAGACTAGCTGGGCGTACCTGCCCATGGGTGGCTGTCGGCGGTACTCCCGCACCTACAATCGGCCAATGACCAAGCCCTTCCGTTTCGGCCTCCAACTCCATTCGCCTATCGACGGCATGACGTGGGCCGACTCAGCCCGCTATGCCGAGAATCAGGGATTCGACAGCATCTTGATGCCGGATCATTTCCACCACCAGTTCGGAATCTTCACCTCACTGGCGGCTGCGGCAGCGGTGACCACTCGGCTCAAGGTCGGCGCACTGGTTTTCGGCAACGACTATCGGCATCCCGTCATGTTGGCCAAGGAGGTCGCCACCCTGGATCACATCAGTGAAGGCCGTGTTGAGTTCGGGATTGGCGCAGGCTGGATGCGGACCGATTACGAGCAGTCCGGAATGAGCTACGACCGACCGGGAATCAGGATCGAGCGGATGGTGGAGAGCCTTGAGGTCATCAAGCGGTGCTGGACCGGAGAAGCCTTCGATTATGAAGGTGAGCACTACTCAATCGCTGGCTATGAGGGATATCCGAAGCCTTTCACGCCTGGAGGACCGAAGATCATCATCGGTGGGGGCGGGCCTCGAATGCTCCGGGTGGCTGCTCGTCACGCCGACATCGTCGGGATGACGGCGAACCTTCGCGCCGGCGAGGTCGGGGTGGACGCAATTGCCGACTCGATGTCGGCCGCCTATGACGCAAAGGTTGCGGGAGTACGCGAAGCGGCCGGCAATCGGCTCGATGATCTTGAGTTCAACAGCCTCACCATGAGCACGTCGATCACCGATGACTCTGCGGGCACGTTGGCGCTGTTCGCCGAACTCTTCTCGAACACGGTCGAAGAAGTGTCTCAGTCGCCGGCGCTTCTAGTCGGATCGCCAGCCCAGATCAGCGAGACGCTGCAACAGCGCCGGGAGCGGTGGGGCTTTAACTATGTCGTCGTCCAGCAGGATGGTGGCCAGGGCATGGAACGATTCAACGAGGTCATCGCCACGCTGGCTGGGACCTGAGTCGGCGGGCGCATGGCGATTGCACTTGCGCTCCTTGTTGCGCTCTTTGCCGGCGTATCCGACTTTCTGGGCGGTTTTAGTTCTCGGTCGATGCCGGCGATGGCTGTGTCCGCTGCTGCTCACGCGTGCGGGTTCGTTTTCACCGTGGCCTTCGCTCTGGTGATCGGAGGGTCGCCGATCTGGGCTGATCTCTGGTGGGGGACAGCAGCGGGGGTCGGGAGCGCTGTCGGGCTGACCGCCATCTATACGGGCTACGCCAGGAGCACGGTTGCCATTGTCGCTCCTGTCGCCGGTGTTGGGTCTGTTTGTGTACCTCTCCTTTGGGCGGCACTCGATGGGGACCACCTGTCTTCACAAGGATGGGCCGGCGTCGGTCTCGGGGTCTTTGCCATCCTCCTCGTCAGTTTGAGCCATGGCGCAACGCAAGGCTCGGCGCTCAAGGCTGTCGGCTACGGATTGATCGGAGCCACAGGTCTCGGCTTTCTTCTTCTTGCCTTCAGTAAGAGCAGCGACGGCAGCGGTATCTGGATCGTGGCGCCGTCTCGGCTGTCGGGCCTTGCGGTCTTGCTTGTGATGTTGCGACTGACCCACACACCCTTCACGATCCAGCGAAGTGTTCTCCCAACGGTCGTTCTGGTGGCCGCGTTGAGTTCGTCTGCCAACGGTGCCTATGCGGTGGCCACCCGCGAGGGGTCGCTGGCGACCGTGGCGGTCGTCGCCTCGATGTTCCCGGCAATTACCGTCTTGATGGCATGGCTTGTGCTGAAGGAACGCATCCGGTCTATTCAGCTCACGGGAATCGTCGTTGCCATGCTGGCCGTGGGGCTTATTGCTGCGAGCTGATCAGCGGCCGGGAAACTCAGGTGATCGTTTCTCCAGAAAGGCGCGGATGCCCTCATCGAGATTGAGTGGGGCAAGCACCCGTTGATGCTCCCGCTCAACATCGAGGTGCTTACTGAACGAATGGTGTGGCGCGACATCGATGGCATCGCGAATGCGAATTGATGCCTCTGCTGACGAGTCGCGCAAGATTTTGGCAACGCGAGCCGTCTCGTGATCGAGGGCATCGTCGTCGACAACGGCGTAGATAAGCCCCCATTCGACTGCTTGTGCGGCACTGATGCGTTCACCGAGCAGAGCAATCCCGAGGGCTCGGGAGCGGCCGGCCCGCCGGGAGAGATGCCAGGTCGTGCCAATGTCGGGCACGATTCCGAGCTTTGGACCGAATGTGGCTACGAACGACGCAGAGCGAGCCGCAATGGCGATGTCGCAGGCTAATGCGAGACCGAATCCGCCGCCTCCAGCAATGCCGTTAACTCGGGCAACAGTGGGGACTGAGCACGCCTGTATCGCTCGTACGGCTGGATTGAAATATAGATCCATCAGGGTGGGCACATCGACGGGTTCTTCATTGGCAGCGCCAGCGCCGAGGGCTGGTTGCGAAAGGTCGGCTCCGGCACAGAACCCACGCCCCGCCCCAGTGATGATCACGACAGCCACACTCCGATCCGACTCGGCGGTCTCGATAGCCTCAATGAGGTCGTGGCAGAGGCCGATCGACATTGAATTCAGCGAGTCGGGCCGGTCGAGGGTGACAGTGGCGGTTGCCGAATCGATTCCCAGAGACACCGTGTCGTTGTGCATTCGTGTCGTCCTCATAGACGAATCACTACCAGATCCGTGGCCTCCTGGTCCTCGGCCTGGGGGAGAGCGCTCACGTTCCGGCGCCGACCGACCTGTTGCACGAGAAGGCGGGTCCCGTCGGGAGCGACGGCTACACCCTTCGCTCTCACGGTGTCGACCGGCAGTTTGTCGAGCAGAGCGTGAAGCTCTTCTTGAGATATTGGTTGTCGCAGTGGATGCGTTTCAACGGTGTGCGGATCGAACAGTTGGGCTGGGGGAGTGTCAGCGACGCCGCCCGGGCGGCGGGTGCCCACCTCGAGAAGAGCTCCGGCGTCATGTGCGGTGCGGGTACGACGAATTGGCACGTCGGGCTCCATCTGTCCGAGTCGCGATTCCACCGCCGCGACCTGGGCAGGATCAACGATGTCGGTTTTCGTAAGGACAAACACGTCGGCTGCGCACAACTGGGTCCTGATGAATGACATCGTCCGCTCGTCATCGAGCCGATCGAGAAACTGCTCAGTGTCGATCAGGACAATGATGCCGTCGAGTCGAAACCCGTCCGAGTCAGCCCATGGGGCAACCCGGGCGGGGTTGGCGACGCCGCTCAACTCGAGGACGACATGATCGGGGGCCTCGGGTCTAGCCCGGAGAGAATCGAAGGCGTTGGCGAGGCCCTCCGCCAGAGAACAACACACACAACCGTCGGTGAGTTCGAGGGTGTCGCTGTGGCGACGTTTGATCAGCGCCGAGTCGATGTTGATCTCGCCCACGTCGTTGACGAGGACAGCCACAGGTCGATCTGTTCGCCGCAAGAACTCATTAATCGCAGTGGTCTTGCCGGCGCCGAGATACCCACCGATCAGGGTGACCGGAACACGACGGCCGTCCCACGGCGCAATGGTTTCCACGGTGAGCGAGTCGTCGATCATTGGTCACGACGTTAGCGGTGGTGTGGACTCCATCACCTAAGGTTTAGTTGTGTCCGTTGATCAAGAACCAGTGATGTTCAACCCTCTTCAAGAGGGGTACATCGAGAACCCCTGGCCCCATTTGGCCGAACTGCGAGCGGCAGACCCGGTGCATCGTCTCTTCACCGGTCAGTGGGGGCTCTTTCGCCATGACGACATTTTCACGCTGCTGCGCGACCCGTCGCTCAGTGTCGATGATGTCAACGCAAACCTCGATGAGATGGCTCAAACAGCGATGTTCGAGGAACATGCCAGGGACCTCGAACCTGATCGCTCAATCCTCAACATCGATCCACCTGACCACACTCGTCTGCGCCGTTTGGTCAGCCAGGCATTCACGCCGCGGACGATCGAGACTCTGCGACCAATGGTTCAGCAGTTGGTCGATGACGCGCTGAACGCGATGGCTGCAGCGGGCCAAGCCGATCTCGTGAGCGGTCTCGCCTTCCCACTTCCCTTTGACGTCATCAGTGAAATGCTCGGTATGCCCGCCAGCGACAAGATCCAGATCCGCGACTGGTCGGCTGCGATCGTGAAAACGATCGACCCCGTGATTACCGAAGATGAGGTGATCGCCGCTGCCGAGGCGTCTCGCAATATGAATGGACTGATCGCCGAGGTCATCGAGTGGAAACGGGCGAACCCTGCCGACGATCTCTTGACTGCCCTGATCGATGCGGAGGAAGACGGTGATCGGATGAGCGCCAGCGAACTACGAGATCAGGTGGCGCTTCTCTTTATTGCTGGTCACGAGACCACAGTGAATCTCATCGGCACTGGCATCTACGAACTTCTCCGCCATCCTGGCCAACTCGCCCGTCTCGCCTTCGACCCGGCACTGGTGCCCGCCGCGGTCGAGGAACTCCTTCGCTACGTCGCTCCGGTGCAGATCACGCGGCGGATTGCCACCAGCGATCTTGAGATCCGGGGTCGGCAAATTCCCAAGGGATCGTTCGTCCTGTGCTCGTTGGCGTCTGCCAACCGTGACCCAGACTTCTGGGGGGCCGACGCCGAGGAGCTCAATCTCGGCCGAGCCAACTCGAGTCAACACGTCTCCTTTGGGTCAGGGGTGCACTACTGCCTCGGCGCGTCGCTAGCGAAACTCGAAGCGGAGACGGCCATCGGCTCGTTCGTTCGTCGGTTTGCTCGCGCACATGTGGTCGGCGAGCCCGAATGGAACGGGCGGATCAACCTACGGGGACTCGAAAAGTTGGAACTAGGTCTCAGCTGAGATCATCGCCCATCTGTTGATGGGGGTCTGCATACGTGATCCGTGTTTGCCAATCCTCAATGCAACGCTCTGCCAGCGGCACGATTGTTCCCTGCCTGCCTGCCTGCGGGCGTCGGCATGGCTGATGTGAAGGCTCGGTGGGACCCTCGGAGCGAACGACTGGTTGAAGGCATCGGCGCCCTTCGCTGCGGGGCCGAGTGTGTTCTGCGCCAGATAGCCCGTGGGCCCGACGATGTGCCGTATCGCCTGCGACTGCGGTGACGAGTGCAATTTGCCAGCTCGCCGCGCTCGAATCTCAGCGACCAGATCTTTGAGTCGGGATCGGATCGGACTGTGTTGGGCCATCAACTGACCGTACTCCTCGCCGGCGGGCTGTTTCAGCGCTTCTTTTCCCAGCGCTCGCGTAGCCCTGAGTCGTCTTCGCGAAACGCGCTAACGATCTCAGTCATCGCTTGCGTCAGCATCGACCCACCGTGGAAGCGAATTCCATACAGGGTGCCGTCTCCAGTAGACGCGTCCCGCATGTGTCGAATTGTTGCCGTTCCATCGACTCCGAGCACCCGAATCTTTATCTGGGAGCCAACCTTGCGATCGGTCTTCTCGCTCACCTCGATGAGTGCTCCCTCGAGCGAAACATCGTGCATGATGCCGGGAACTCCGACTCTCTTTCCCCTGTGGAGCACGCGTCGAACGAGTTGCACATCCCATTCGATGGTCTGTGCGGCACGAGTATCGTGCCGGGGAAGAAGGCGGCCGAGGTCGCCTCTATTTCTGGCTACTGCATCGCTTGTTGACTCGTTGTAGGTACCCATCATGTTTGTCTCGCCGTTCCTGTCATCTAGTGCGTCTCTATCGGCAGGTCTACGCAGGAATAGAGGTGCTCGGCTACGCTTGAACAGTGACAATAATTCATCAGAGTTCGCTTCCCGCCGTCGAAATTCCGGACGTCGCCGTCTCGGATTACATCCTGCGCCATGCCGGAATTAACCCCGATCGAGTCGCCATTTCCGATGGGGGAGCGACGAGTTACACCTACGCGGAGCTTCATGACGCGGTTCGACGCCTCGCCGGCGGATTGCAGGAGCGAGGGCTGAGCGCAGGTGGTTGCGTGGGTCTCATGGCGCCCAACATGCCGGAGTACGCCGTGGTGTTCCATGGCGTTGCGACGGCAGCGGCCGTCCTAACCACGATCAACCCCACCTATGGTGCCGAGGAGGTGCGCTTTCAGCTGAATGATGCTGGCGCCACCATGCTCATCACCACCCCGATGTTCTTCGAGGTCGCGCGGGAAGCCATCGAGGGCACCGGAGTCACAGAGATCGTCGTCATCGGTGGCACCGACGGCGCGTTGTCTCTTGACGACATCATGGGTGACCCGATGGATCAGATCCCGGTGAATTCATCTGAGGATGTCATGGTGCTGCCGTATTCATCGGGTACGACTGGGCTGCCGAAGGGCGTGATGCTCACGCATCGCAACCTCGTGGCCAACGTCTGCCAAATGGAGCATGTGATCGTCTATGCCGACCGCGAGGTAGCACTAGCCGCGCTCCCGTTCTTCCACATCTACGGCATGCAGGTACTGATGAATGGAGTGCTCGCAAACGGGGGCACGGTCATCACCATGCCTCGATTCGACATGGTCGAAGCCCTCACGCTGTGTCAGGAGCAGAAAGTCACCCGGTTCTTCGCGGTGCCGCCGATGGTGCTTGGCTTAGCCAAGGCCCCCGTCGTGGCCGACTTCGATCTTTCGTCGCTTGTGCAAATCTTCTGCGGGGCGGCTCCACTCGGCGCAGAACTGCAGGAGGAGGCATCCCGACGAGTCGGCTGCGAGGTCGTGCAAGGGTTCGGAATGACGGAGCTCAGTCCCGTATCGCATGCAACGCCGCCGGGCATCAACCGACCCGGCACCAGTGGCGTGGCTGTCTCCAACGTCGAGTGCAGGATTGTTGACCCCGAGACCGGCGAGGATCAAGACATCGGCGGGCGCGGCGAGCTTTGGGTTCGGGGCCCGATGGTCATGAAGGGCTATCTGAACAACGAGGAAGCCACCGCCGAGACGATCGACAGCGATGGCTGGCTCCACACTGGTGACGTCGCTTTGCTTGATGAGGCTGGCCATTATTCGATCGTTGATCGACTCAAAGAACTCATCAAGTACAACGGCTTCCAGGTTCCGCCGGCGGAGCTTGAAGGCCTACTCATCACCCATCCTTCGATTGCCGATGTCGCTGTGGTCGGTGTTCCCGATGAGGCTGCGGGCGAGCTACCCAAAGCCTTCGTGACGCTTTCGCCCGGTGCCTCGTTGACACTTGACGAGGTCCAGGCGTTTGTCGGCGAACACCTTGTGAGTTACAAACAGATCCGACTTCTCGAGATGATCGATGTGATCCCGAAGAGCGCGTCAGGCAAGATTCTTCGCCGAGAACTTCGAGACCAATAGCCGTAAGCCCCGCCAGTTAGCCGCGTGCCGACTTGTAACGTTTTCCCGATGGCCGCACTCGACCTCGCTTCACACACGATCCTGCATGAGTTGCTGGCTGACCGCGGCACCCTCGTCATCGACGGCGCCACGGGCACGGAGCTTTTTGCTCGCGGGCTCGAAGCCGGCGATGCCCCGGAACGGATGAACCTTGAGCGTCATGAGGCGGTCCACGGACTGCATCAGGCGTATGTCGATGCCGGTAGTGACATCATCCTCACGAATACGTTCGGCGGAAGCGCATACCGTCTCATGCTGCATGGCTTGCAGGACCAGGTCGTGGAGATTAATCGTGAGGCGGCGCGCCACGCTCGCGCCATCGTTGACGCAGCCGGCAAGCGAATTGTTGTCGCCGGCAGCATTGGCCCGACGGGCGAACTTCTGGTCCCCCTCGGCACGCTCCAACCCGATGATGCGGCTACGGCGTTCGCCGAACAGGCTCAAGGTCTCACCGAGGGCGGTGCAGACGTCTTATGGATCGAGACAATGAGTTCTCTCGAGGAAGCTGAAGCGGCGGTCCTTGGTGCGCAGTCTCGGTCCTCGCTTCCCGTCTGTGTCACACTCAGCTTCGACACTGCCGGCCGAACCATGATGGGGGTCACTGGTACCGATGCCGGCAAGCGGCTCGCCGATCTCGGCGTGGTAGCAATCGGCGCCAACTGTGGCAACAATCTCGCCGATACCGAAGCTGCGGTCGCCGAAATCAAGGCTGCAGCACCCGATGTCTTGATCATCTCAAAGGCCAACGCTGGGGTGCCGCAATGGCACGGCGCCGAGCTCGTATACAGCGGCACGCCTGAGGTGATGGCCGCCCACGCGCATCGGATGCGCGAAGCGGGTATCGCGATCATTGGCGGGTGCTGCGGCAACACGCCTGAGCACATCCGGGCCATCCGAGGGGTGATCGATGGCACCATCGAGGTTCCAGAGGTTGATCGAGAGCTCCCGACAGTGCGCGTCGAACCAGGGAACGCACAGGGTGGACGCCGTCGCCGTCGCCGTCGGGGCTGACGCTCGAGACTTACCAGGTGTCGATCATCGGCCGGTCGCCCGAAACGAGCGGGGCTGCGTGGAGGATGTTGGTGATGCGCGCTCGAGTCTCGGCAGGATCGATCACATCGTCGATCTCGCCATGGCTGGCGCCATTCAAAGCCTTTGACCAGTCATACATTGCGGCGACCTTTTCGTCGTAGGCGGCGGCGCGCTCGTCAGGGTCCTCGATGGCTTCGAGTTGACGGCGGGCACCGAGCGTTACTGCGCCCTCGATCCCCATTCCGCTGAGTTCACCGGTCGGCCACGCCACCGAGAGCAGATTGCCATGGAACGAGCCCCCAGCCATCGCCATCGCCCCAAGGCCGACCGCCTTGCGAAGGATCACGCTCACGAGGGGCACCGCCAAACTCGCGCCGGTCACGAACATGCGACCAAAATGGCGTACCTGAGCGGTCTTCTCGGCTTCGGGCCCAACCATAAATCCAGGCGTGTCACACAGCGAAATCAGCGGGAGCCCGTGGGCGTCGCAAAGCTGCATGAACCGTGACGCCTTATCGGCACTGTCACTGTCGATGGCACCGCCAAGGTGGCCGGGGTCATTGGCGATGATGCCGACTGGCCGTCCTTGGATCCGTGCCAGAGCCGTGACGATCGAGCGTCCGAACGTGGGACGAAGCTCCATAACGGAGTCGACGTCGCTTAGTAACGTGACCGCCTTGCGTACGTCGTAGATGCGTTTCCGATTCTCGGGAACAACGTCACGCATAGCGGTCTGATCGTGGCTCTCCCAATCGCTCAGCGATCCTTGGAAGTACGACAGGTAGCGCTTGGCCGCGGCGACCGCGGCCGCATCGTCAGACACAAGGATGTCAATGACGCCATTCTCTGTCTGCACGTCGACCGGACCAATGTCTTCCGGCGCATAAATCCCCAGGCCGCCGCCTTCGATCATCGCGGGTCCGGCCATACCCAGATTGGCGTCTTCGGTGGCAATAATGACGTCGGCCACCGCAGCCAGCGCAGCGTTACCCGCGAAGCATCGGCCGGACACGATGGCAATCGACGGTACCTTGCCGCTGAGTCGAGCCATCCACGCGAACGACATGAGGTGAAGTCCGGCAATCCAAGGCTGATCGGTATCGCCTGGTCTGCCGCCGCCTCCCTCCGCGAACAAGATGAGAGGACATTCAAGCCGGTCAACGATCTCAAGGAGACGGTCCTTCTTCTCGTGACCTCGGAACCCCTGTGTTCCAGCGAGAACCGTGTAGTCGTAGGACATGACCGCGCAAGCGGCGTTGTCGAACAGATCGCCATTGACGCGACCGAGACCGCCGATGATCCCGTCGCCAGGGGTGTTGGCCATGAGATCGTTGACCTCGCGGCGTCGACGCTGCGCGGCGTACATGAAACCGCCGTATTCATCGAAGGTGCCCGGATCGACGAGATCGTCGACGTTCTCTCTCGCCGTTCGCCTACCGCGTGCGTGGATTTTGGCGATGGCGTCGGGGCGAGCCTCGTCAGCCAATAGCGCCCGTCGGTCATGGAGTTCTCGAAGGTCGGCGCGCTCGGCTGCCGGGGCCGGGGCATCCTCGGCTACTCCCGCACTCGCAACCGCCCCCTCCGCAATTTCGAGAATCGGCTGGCCCTTGGTGAGCACATCGCCCAGCTGCACAACGATCGAGCTGACGTTCCCGTCGACGGGAGACGTAACGAGATGCTCGATCTTCATCATCTCGACGATGGCGACGGTGGCGCCGGCTCGAACAGAGTCGCCGGGTGCAACATTGATAGCCACAACGGTGCAATCAGTTGGGGCGGTGGCGGCGTGATTCTGGCTCATCTGAGGAGATCGGTCGTGGACATCTGGCGAGTCTGGCAAACATCTTTGCTCAGTGACGAAATGTGGCACCGCGTGGGTAGCCGAATCTCATGTTTCTGAACAACGGCAGTGGTTGTTTCGATCGATGTGAAGACAGTTTCGAGCGGAACAACAGAGGTGTGGCTCAGGACTCACCACCGTGGGTACCCGCGGCGCGCTATCGCCGGACCTGACGGCTCAGCGAGCAGCGTACGAATCCCCTGACCTGAGGCCAAGGGAAGCCAGGGCTCGGCGTCGCCTTTCGCAACCCGGGCCAGACGCTCGATCTGGTTGACGAAACCGAGTGATCGCACTGGAGTAGTTTCTTCTGGTTCGATTGGCCGGCCATCGATCTCCAACCGGGGGAATGGGAAGAATGAAATTTGGACGACCGCGCCGGTATCGGCGGCTTCCAGTTCGGCGGTGACCGCCCCCGGCGCCCACGACGATTGCATCTCAACGGTGCGCCCATCGGCGAGTACGAGACTGACCGCGTAGTCCTCGGCAGGGCCGACCTTGCGCCGTTCAGAGCTGACCACCGAAGCGCCTGCTGCAGCCAACAACACGGGGAGGAGACGCGCTCCGGGGTCGAGTAGCGGTCCGTTGCCCACATCGGTGCCGTGGGAGCCCCAGGTCGGTCGAGGCTGCGTTGACCGCAACTGGAGATGGTGGGCTTTCATTCCGGCGATCGCCCCCAGCCCGGAGCGAACGGTGGGAGCGTGGAGAAGGTTCGCCGCAACCATCGTTGGGATCGCGGGGGTGACGAGCGACAGCGGGAGCGGTGACTCGATGAGTAAGGCTCGCACTCGATTTCCAATGGTGGCGACGATGTCGGCGACTGTGTCCGGCGGAGACGCAATGACCAGTGCGTCGCTGGCCGAGATCAACGACTCGAGGTCGAGATGGGGAACATTGGCAGCCGCGCCAAGAGCCGCGCCTGTGGTCGCTCGTCCGCCGACACCGACAAGTGTTGCGGCTCGAGTGTTGAGAATTGCCTCGGCATGCATGGTGGCGGCTATCCCCCCACCGACAATCCCAATTCGTGTCATGGAATCATGCTGCCACGGCCCAGCGCGAAGGGTGCGCCGCCGATGGCCTGTTCGGAGGATAACTTTGCTGCGTGTGGAGCATCTTCCGGAGCGTCTTGCGTCTGGTCCGATTGGCGGCGATCCTCGTCGGCGGTGGAGTGGCGGTCGCGTTCTCTGTCGCTGCGCTCGCGCCCCGATTTGCCGAGATTGTTAAAGCGAACGATTCGACGACTGTTGAAATAAATCTGGACGACCTCGCACTTCGGTCCATCGTCTACGACCGAAACGGTCACGAGTTCGACGTCTTGTACGACGTTGAGAACCGTGAACTGGTCGAACTTGATGCCATCAGCGACTACTTGATTACCGCCATCCTCGTGGTCGAAGACGAGGGATTTTGGGGGCACAACGGCGTGGATGCAAAGGCTATTGGCCGAGCGTTTGTTGAAAATGTGAATGCCGGAGGCATTGAGCAGGGTGGCTCGACAATTACGCAGCAGCTCATCAAGAACGGGGTGATCGGCGATGCCCTCGACATCGATCGCAAGATTCCCGAAGCAGCTCTTGCCTGGCGGTTGGAGAATC
>Ga0315324_10000068_pt1 | contig 39469 bp, 38 predicted proteins | sample M150021515metaG_FD_203919 | JGI IMG/M metagenome (GOLD analysis project Ga0315324, IMG submission 203919) | Ammonia-oxidizing marine archaeal communities from Monterey Bay, California, United States - M1 500m 21515 | ecosystem: Environmental > Aquatic > Marine > Intertidal zone | place: USA...
AGTAAAATAGAATTTGATTCTTATAAAAAATCCTTGGAAGCAATTAAATTATCTTTGGAAGCTGAACAAATTAAATATGATAGCGGTTATAGTGGTAGTGACTCATTATTGGAATTACAAGATAAAAAATTAAAAATACAACAGCAATATACATCTGCTATTGAAAAGAAAATTACATCCATAATGGACATATTAATTGCAACTGGTGATTTCACAGCACAGAATCTAGAAAAAATAAAGTAACGATATCTTCTTTTATCGGGTTTAAACAATAAATTACTTGTAAATATAAAATAAAAATAGTAAAAATATTCTATTAGTGTTTTAGTTTTGGAGGTTTAAAATTGACAGATAAAAGTAAAGATAACATGTCATTAGACGATATTCTATCTTCTATCCGCTCCTCTGTTGAAGATATCGAAGTAAAAGATAAATTAAATAGCGAAGAACCAAAAGTACTATCTGAAATCACTGATATGGGTGATGAAAACGCTACTCCTCCTATGGTTAATGGCCGTTCCGCCTTTAATGTCGAGGAATCCATACAAAGTATTCTAGAAATTCTAGAAAATAATAAAGAACAATTACCGCGCGAATTCTTCGATCGACAAGATGAATTTATTAAATCTTGGTTAAATAGTCATTTACCGGAAGTCGTTGAAAAAACTGTTCAAAAAGAAATTAATCGTATGTTTCAGTACGTTTATAACCAAAAATAATTAGAAAAAGTTAGAGAAGTTAAATGTTAGATAAAACTTTTGATTCATCAGTTTGTGAAAAAGAAATATACAATAAGTGGGAAAAAAATGGCCTATTTAAACCATCAAAAAAAGGTGATAGTTTTTCTGTTGTAATTCCACCTCCTAATGTTACAGGTAACTTGCATATGGGACACGCATTAAATAATACAATGCAAGATATTATTGTTCGATACAAAAGAATGAATAATTTTAACACTCTATGGCTTCCTGGTACTGACCACGCCGGTATTGCTACACAAATGGTTGTGGAAAGATTACTTGATAAAGATGGTATTAAACGCCACGATTTAGGGCGCGAAAAATTCTTGGAAAAAGTCTGGGAATGGAAAGAAAAATCCGGTGGGCAAATTGTACACCAACAGCGCAGGCTTGGAAATTCCACAGATTGGGACAAAGAACGCTTTACAATGGACGAAGGTTTGTCAAAAGCCGTATTAAAGGTATTTGTTCAATTATACGAAGAAGGTTTAATATATCGTGATAAACGATTGGTAAATTGGGATCCTAAGCTAGAAACAGCCATATCAGACCTAGAAGTAATACAAACCGAAGTAGACGGTAATATGTGGTATTGTAAGTATCCGGTTGTAGGTATGGATAATACATTTATAACAATTGGTACAACGCGTCCGGAAACAATGCTAGGTGATACAGGTGTTGCTGTTCATCCAGATGATAAAAGATATACAGATTTGGTTGGAAAAAAATGTATACAACCCCTTACAGGAAAAGAAATACCAATTGTTGCTGATGAATATCCAGATCCGGAACAAGGAACTGGTGCTGTTAAAATGACTCCAGCTCACGATTTTAATGATTTTGAAGTTGGAAAACGCCGTAACCTTGAAATAATAAATATTATGACAAAAGACGGCAAGATGAATGAAAACTGTCCTAAAAAATATCAAGGTATGGATAGATTTGATTGTCGTGAAGAAGTCATAAAAGATATGCAAGAACAAGGATACCTTGTTAAGATAGAAGATTATACTCATACAATTCCTTATGGTGATAGGGGCGGGGTGCCAATTGAACCATATTTGACGGACCAATGGTATGTTGATGCTAAAACACTTGCAAAGCCGGCTATTGAAGCCGTTGATTCTGGGCGTACTAAAATTGTGCCTGAAAATTGGACAAAAACATATTACGAATGGATGAATAATATTCAGCCTTGGTGTATATCAAGACAATTGTGGTGGGGACACCAAATACCAGCTTGGTTTCACGATGATGGAACTATCTTCGTTGCAGAAACTGAAAAAGAAGCATATGAACAAGCAAAGAAAAAATACGGCAAAGAAGTTAAACTAACTCGTGATCCTGATGTTCTTGATACTTGGTTTTCATCTGCTTTATGGCCTTTTTCTACACTTGGTTGGCCGGATAAAACCCCTGACCTAGAACAATTTTATCAAAATGATATCTTAGTTACAGGTTTTGATATTTTATTCTTTTGGGTGGCAAGAATGATGATGATGGGGATTCACTTTATGGGGTGTGAGCCTTTCCATACCGTTATTGTCCACGCTCTTGTCCTTGATGAAAAAGGGGCTAAGATGTCAAAATCCAAGGGTAATGTTATCGATCCATTAACAATGGTTGATAAATACGGCTCTGATACATTAAGATTTACACTTGCTTCACTTGCAACCCCAGGCAAGGATATAAAGTTTTCAACTTCGCGAGTTGAAGGAACAAAAGGATTAATGACAAAAATATGGAATGCAGGCAAATTCTGTGAAATGAATAATGCTTATGCACCTGATAATTTTGACATAGAAAAATTGAAAAACCCAACTAACCTTTGGATTATAGGTGAACTTAATAAAGCTGTTACTAGTTTTGATAATGCGATTTCATCATACAGATTCTCTGAATGTGCAAATGTTATATATCACTTCGTAAGAGGTATATTTTGTGATTGGTATGTTGAATTTTCTAAGCCTCTTTATTCATCTAAAAATGATGAATTAATTCAAGAAACACAACAGACTATGGGATTTGTCTTCCAGCAAACTTTAAGGCTGTTACACCCAATTACACCGTTCATATCTGAAAAAATGTGGGAAGAATTTGGCGATAAAAATAAAATGCTTATATCTTCTGATTGGATTAGTATTGACAATGACAAAATCAATCAAAATGCTGTAAATGAGATGGATTGGGTTCGTAGGTTTATTAGTTTGCTTCGCTCCACAAGATCTGAAATGAATGTGCCTGCTGGTAATGAGATAAAAGTAAAATTAAAATCACTATCTGATAAAAAATGGGGTTATTTAAATAATAATATTACTTTGATTAAAAGGCTTGCTAAAATTGACGAGTTAATAAAGACAGATGATGATGTTTCTGGTGCTGGACAATTTTTAATTGACGAGGCAACGGTATATATTCCATTTGACGGTGCTGTTGATGTACAATCTGAAATAACTAGGTTGGAAAAGATACTTAAAAAAGGCGAAGGCGAAGTTAAGAAGTTTTCCGGCAAGTTATCATCAAAAGGTTATCTAGATCAAGCTCCTGAACATATTATTGAAAAAGATAAGGCAAGTTTACAAGAAGCTGAAAATATTGTTAGCAAAACTAAGCAAGCAATACAAGTTTTGAAGCAAAAATAAACACTTACATACAGCCTTTTGCTGATTGTATATAAGTGGTATTAATTGATACTTAATATATTATTAAAAAAAAGTAAAAAAAGTACTAGACAAAACAACTTTTTTTTATTAAATAGTATCTATCGTTTAGGAGAGATGTCTGAGCGGTTTAAGGTACCGGTCTTGAAAACCGGCGTGGGTCAAACCACCGTGAGTTCGAATCTCACTCTCTCCGCCATATTTGACGAAAGTTCATATGTCACAAATGACATAATATTAAAAGCCCGACACTCTCGGGCTTTTTTGCTATCTTGCGGTCTAATTTAATCATATTGGTAATGTTGACACGGAATATTCATTATGCTAGCTTCCGTGCCATGACATATAAAACAGAAACTATCAAAAATGTTGTTATGAGTATTGGTGATAACAAATATTTGTTACCTGCTATTCAGCGTGAGTTAGTTTGGGATTATGAACAAATAGAAAAGCTATTTGATTCTGTTTTGTCTGGTTATCCTTTTGGATCTATGTTGTTTTGGCGTTACAAAAAAGATGAAAATAACAAAGATTATAAATTTTATGAATTTTTGAAGATATACGATGAGTATAATCGTCAAAACAATCATAATACAGAGCACGAGATTACAGGAAAAGATGAAATCACCGGTATTTTAGATGGACAACAAAGATTGACTGCACTTTTTCTTGGTTTAAAAGGATTTTTGAATTTACATAAGCCACGCACGAGATGGGATAATTCAGATAATTTTGAAAAGAAATATCTTTTTATTAATCTTTTATATAGCAAAGATAATGAAACTGAACATGATGATATTAAGCCGGAGTTTCAAATAAGGTTTAAATCTGATAATCAGGTTATAAAAGAAAATTCTAGTCAAGATGTTTATTGGTTTAAAATAGGCAGTGCTTTGGATTGGAAAGAAAAGAAAAGTTGGAAAGAAGTCTTAGATGGAAAAAATATTTCAGAGAAGCAAAGAGATACAATCGAAGATGTCTGTTCTGCTATCTATGAAAATTTAATTAATCCTAATAATCCTAGAATTAGTTATTACGAAGAAACCACACATTCGTTGGATAAAGTTCTCAATATTTTTGTTCGAATTAATGCTGGTGGAACACCTCTTGATTATACCGATTTTCTTATGTCGATGATTATTAACCAGTGGGGAGAGGGAAGAGAAAATATTAATACGGCAATTGATAATATTTCCAAAGATTTTGAATTTGATATTCCAAAAGATGTTTTTCTACGAGCTTGCTTATTTTTAACCGGAGAAAACCTGAACTTTAAGGCAGACAATTTTAAACAGAAAACAATCAAAAATATTAAAAATGAATTTGAAGCAATTTCAGAGAGTTTAAGAAAATCATGCCGTGTTTTTAGAGAGTTGGGTTATTCAAAAAATAATCTAAGATCAAACTTAATTCTCCTGCCGTTGGCTTATTTCATAAAAACTAATGAGTTAAATAAGGTTAGTGATGATGATTTTGTGAAAATTAAGAAATGGATTCAGCTATCTATTTTAGGAAGGGTTTTTGGATCTCAAACAACTTCATATTTGAGTAAACTTAGAAAAGATATTGTTTGGGAAAGAGATTTCCCTCTGAATGAAATTATTAAGGTTTCAAATGAGGCAAATAAAAATATGGACATTAACGAAGACAGGCTTGATGATATTATTAAAAAAGCAAAGAAAGGTTCACAGGATAGTTGGGCGCTTCTGACTTTATTGTATCCTTCACATAATTATCGTGATGTAAATTTTCATGAAGATCATATATATCCTTATTCTAAACTTAACAATGAACACAAAAGGAATAATGGTGATTTCATATCTAATATTCAATTGTTAGAAGGTGGAGATAATTGTAGTAAAAATGATAGAGAGCCTAAAATTTGGATGGAAGAATATTGTTCAAGACGTAGTCTTGATCTTAATGATTATAAAAATAAAAATTTTATACCATTAAGTGTTGATTTAACTTTTGATAATTTCAGCCACTTTATAAGTGCGCGTAAAGAATTGATTAAAAATAAATTACTAGAAAATCTTAAAAATTAATACTTACACTCTCGGGCTTTTTTGCTATCTTGCGGTCTAATTTAATCTCGGGGTAAGATAAGCCATTATAAAAAATTTCTCGACAAAATTTTGTAATTCGATTATTGTTATTATAAGTTAATTTTATAATATTATTTATATAAAATAACTAATTTAGAGTTTTCTTTTATCACTTAAATATGAAAGAACGAAAATGAAAAAAATCTTTCCTTACTTAACTTATGCTGGTTCAATACCTTTCGTATTATGCAGTGTGTTTTTAATTAACAATATACAAAAACTTCCTTTATTGGGCTCAGTTGAAAAAATATTGAGTGTATACGGGCTAGTTATTTCATCATTTTTAGCAGGGGCTCATTGGGGACAACATCTTTATATTAACAAGGGTGTATGGAATAAATTTTTACCAATTTTGAGCACTTCCTTAGCAGTCTTGCTTTGGCTAAGCTTTTTAGTGCTAGATTTCAAAATGTTGATGGTGATGTTTGCATTAGTGTTTATTATTTTATTTATTGTCGATTATCGCCTTTTTAAAATAGATTTTATCACTCATAATTATTTGCAGACAAGGTTTTTTGTAACAACCATAGTTGTTACTTCACTTATAATTTCAGGAGCTTTATCATTATGAGTTTTAATCCACAAAATATTGCGGTTCTTGGGGCATCTGGCGCCATTGGCGGTGCTTTTAAAGAACTTTTGTCCAAGAAATATCCAGATGCTAGCTTATTTGCTTTTTCGCGTAGTGGTGAAAATAAAATTGATTATCAGGACGAGAAATCAATTGCAGATGCAGTTGAAACAGCAACTAAGGAAAAGCCTCTTGATTTAGTTATCGTGGCTAATGGTATTTTACACGATGGGAAATTGATACCGGAGAAATCTTTAAAAGATTTATCAGCAGAAAATTTTAATCGTGTTTTTGAAGTTAATACAATTACACCGGCACTTATAGCTAAATATTTTTTACCAAAATTAAATAAACAACAAGAATCAATATTTGCAGTTCTCTCTGCGCGTGTGGGAAGTATATCTGATAATCAGCTTGGTGGTTGGTATGCTTACCGTGCTTCAAAATCGGCATTAAATATGATTATAAAAAGCGCTTCGATTGAAGTTGCTAGAAGCAATAAGAACGCGATTTTAGTTGGGCTTCACCCTGGTACTGTTGATAGTAATTTGTCAAAGCCATTTCAACATAATGTTCCAGAGGAAAAGTTATTTAAGCCTGAATACTCTGCTGAAAAATTATTGGAAGTTTTATGTAAATTAACTCCAAAACATACAGGGAAATGTTTTGCATGGGATTTTGAGGAGATAGCACCATAAAAAAACGAGATGACATAGGTAGTATACGACTTATTTTGGGAGATCAACTTTCAGATTCAATATCAAGTCTTAAAGATTGCGATAAAGATAAAGATGTTATATTGATGTGCGAAGTTTGGGACGAGGCTACTTATGTAAAACATCACAAAAAGAAAATTGCTTTTATTTTTTCAGCTATGCGTCATTTTGCAAAGATGCTTAAACAAAAAGGTTATAAGGTTGAATATGTAAAATTAGACGCACCTAGTAATTCAGGCTCACTTAAAGGTGAAGCAAAGCGTATGTTGAAAAAACACTCTCTTAAAAATCTAATTGTGACACATCCAAGTGAATATCGCGTTGTTAAAGATATAAGGAGTTTGAAAAATAAATCCTCTGTCTCTGTTGAGATTAGAGAAGATGATCGTTTTTTATGTACACCCAAAGAGTTTGCTGATTGGGCTGGTAATCGCAAGCAATTGCGTATGGAGTATTTCTATCGTGAAATGCGTAAAAAACACGATATTTTGATGACAGGTAAAAAACCAATTGGCGGGAAATGGAATTATGATTCAGAAAATCGCAAAATACCTAAAAAAGGTCTTTCCGTTCCTTCGCCTTATACTGGTAAGACAGATAGTATAACAAAAGAAGTGATTGCCTTAGTTTCAAAGCGTTTTGGTAAACATTTTGGTGATTTAAAGCCATTTTATTTTGCAGTTACGCGTGATGGTGCATTAAAAGTTTTAGATAAATTTATTAAGCAAAGATTAAAGAAGTTCGGAGATTATCAAGATGCGATGCTTCAAGATGAACCTTGGATGTACCATTCACACATTAGTTTTTATTTGAATTGCGGGCTGTTACTTCCCCTTGAATGTGTCAAAGCAGTAGAAAAGGCTTATCGTGCAAAGAAAGCTCCGTTAAACGCTGTGGAAGGGTTTATTCGTCAAATCATTGGTTGGCGAGAATATGTAAGAGGTATTTATTGGTTAAAGATGCCTAGTTATTCAAAACAGAACTTTTTTAATGCCAAGCGTCAATTACCGGATTTTTATTGGACTGCTGATACAAAAATGAATTGCTTGCATCAATGTATTAGCGAAACAAAGCAAAATGCATATGCTCATCATATTCAGCGTTTAATGGTACTTGGTAATTTTGCATTGTTAGCCGGTGTTAATCCAAAATATGTAAATGAGTGGTTTTTAGTTGTTTATGCTGATGCTTATGAATGGGTAGAGCTTCCAAATGTATCAGGTATGATTTTATTTGCTGATGGTGGCTATTTGGCTAGTAAGCCTTATGCTGCCGGAGGTAGTTATATTAATAAAATGTCTGATTATTGTAAAAAGTGCGATTATAAAGTGACTGAAAAAAGCGGGGATGAGGCGTGTCCGTTTAATTATCTTTATTGGCATTTTTTGGATAGTAATCGTAAAAAGTTAATTGGAAATAATCGTATTGGTATGATGTACAAAACATTTGATCGTATGGGTAAAGATAGGCAAAGAATCATTCGTAAGGATAGTAAAGCATTTTTGAGTAGTATTACATGAAAAAAAAGTCTGATTTACCTGTAAAAATTTGTCCTGTTTGTTGTCGCGAGTTTAGATGGCGTAAAAAATGGGAAAAAATTTGGGATGAAGTTAAATATTGTTCTAAAAAATGTAGAGATAATAAAGGTAGGAAATAATATGATTACAATATTTTATGATGGTAAATGTGGTTTGTGTGCAAAGGAAATTAATTATTATCGTAGGATCGCTCCCGTAGGTATTTTTAATTGGCAAGATATCACAGAATCTGATGATGAACTTAAAAAAGAAGGAATTTCTTTGTCGGAGGGTTTAAGATTACTACACGCCAAAGATAATCAAGGCCGTATTCATATAGGTGTTGATGCTTTCATTCTTATATGGAAGCAATTAAAGTGGTGGCGTAATTTAGCATTTTTTGTTGGTTTACCTATCATATATCAAGTCGCAGATTTTTTATATCGCTATTTTGCTAATTGGCGATTTAAAAGATTAAAACATTGTCAATTAGCAAAGAAAGAAGATGGTAAAAAATGAAAAGGAGATGGAAAATGATTGCTTTAATTATCGGAATCGTTCTTATAGGAACAGTTGCTATGGGTCCTATGATGAGTAATGTGGAAACACCTAAGTACAACTTGGTTCAATCTGATAGTAATATTGATATTAGAAAATATGAATCTATCATAGTTGCAGAAGTAAATATTGATGTAAAAAACGAAGATGCTCTTGCGGAAGGGTTTCGTTTGTTAGCTGATTATATATTCGGAAATAATGCAACTAAAAAAGATATTGCTATGACGGCTCCGGTACTCAAACAACTAAATGGTGACACTTGGAATATTAGCTTTGTTATGCCTTCGGAATATAAAATGGATTCATTACCTAAGCCGTTAAATGATCGTGTAAAACTTAAAAGAATTAGAGCCAAAAAATTTGTAGTAATTGCATTCTCTGGTAGGAATTCTGATTATAATTTAGAACTACACGAAGAAAAGTTAATGAAATATATCAAATCTAATAATTTATCGGTAACTGGTTCTCCAAAATATGCTTTTTATAACCCGCCTTGGACATTACCATTTATGCGTCGTAATGAAATTATGTTTGAAATTCGATATTAATAAACAAAAAATAAACTTATTTTATTGAATATATTTTACTTTATATAGTGAAATACACTTATTTATTGTTGCATTTTTGTGTATTTCTCATTTTATTGGTTGAAAATATAATATTATGTATTTATATTATATGTGATCAAAAAATGGGAAAATGTCTATTGTGTTAAGTATTATTGTCAATATATACTATAATTATCTAAGTACCGATAAAATAATTAAAATTAGCCTTGATATATTACCTATATCAATAATTTTAATGTTTTATGCATTAGTGACAGGATTATATCACGGCTTAGTTTCATCACCCCCTGATTATCAAATGGGTGAAACGGTAAGGATTATGTATGTTCACGTGCCTGCTGTTTATGGTGCGATCTTGTGCTACTTTGTTTTATTTGTAAGTAGTATTTTTACTTTCTTTAAAAAAAGTTATCTTGCTTATATATCGTCTCGTGCTATTGCACCAATTGGTTTTACCCTAACTAGCTTAGGGTTATTTGCTGGTATGGTTTGGGGTTATCCTACTTGGGGAACTTGGTGGGTATGGGATGCTCGCCTAACTAGTTTTTTCGTATTATGGTTATTTTACTTAGTTTATTTGGTATCTAATTACATTTATGACAAGAAAAATAGTGATGCTAATTTTATTCATTTAATAAATATTATTGGCTTTATAAATGTTCCTATTATTAAATTTTCTGTGAATTGGTGGGCTACACTACATCAAGCACCAACATTAATACGTTCCGGCGGAGCTTCTATAAATCATGGTATGTTTGTTGCGCTGATGTGGATGCTAGGCTTTATGACTTTGTTTATATTATCAGTATTTATTTTAAGGTTAAACAGTTGGCATTTTATGAAAGGTAAAAATAAATGATTAGTTCGGGAATTAAATATGTTTATATTGCATATACAGCATTTTTTGTTTTATTGACGTTATTATTTGTTATATCCATTCGTATGTTTCTAACAAATAAGAAAAAAAATGATTAAATTAAATATTTTTAAAAATAAAAAGGTATATTTATCTAGTGTTTTAATAAGTCTTATTTTAATTACACTAATAACAATATTTTTTATTATAAATTTAAAAGAATACATAGTTTATTTTTATAATCCTACTGAAATACATAAAAAAGAAATCTTACAAAATTCACTTGAAAGTAACAGAACTATTCGTATTGGTGGCGTTGTTTTAAATGATAGTGTGATGTATGAAAATGATAAGGTTTATTTCACTATCACAGATTTCTCCAAGCAAGTAAAAGTTGTTTATAGTGGAATATTGCCTAGTCTTTTTAGAGAAGGACAAGGTGTTGTTGCCACAGGTAAGATGAGTGTAGAAAAATGTGGTTTAATTTTCAAAGCCAATGAAATTCTTGCAAAGCACGATGAGCAATACTTATCTAAGGAAGAATACGAACAATTAAAGAAAAATTATAAAAAGTAATGGTTGAATTAGCTCATATATTATTAATATTATCTTTTGCATTTTCAAATTTTCAATTTGTAAGTTCTTTGTTTTGCATTCGCACAAATGATGTTAATTATTTAAAATATTGTTATATTTCAAATAGTGTTACATTCTTTTGTGTTTCCATATCATTTTTAATATTAATTTATAGTTTTGTAAGTAGTGATTTTTCCGTCAAAATAGTTTTTGAAAACTCACATTATTTAATGCCTAATATCTATAAATTTTTTGCTGTTTGGGGTAATCACGAAGGCAGTATGTTCTTGTGGGTTTGGGTTTTAAATCTAACAGGTTTTATTTTATGGATTTGGCTTGAAAGAAACAATTCTGATATTAAATTTAAATCTTATGTAATGTCTATACAAGCATTGATTTATATGATTTTTTTCATATATTTATTATTTTTATCTAACCCATTTAGTAGATTATTTCCAGTACCAATGCAAGGTAATGATTTAAATCCATTATTACAAGACATTGGTTTAATATTGCATCCACCCATATTATATATTGGTTATGTAGGGGTTTCATCTATTTATATATTAGTTATAGCAAGCTTGTTTAATAATCATATTGATTATAAATTAAATAATTTGATTCGCCCTTGGGCCTTATTGTCTTGGTCTTTTTTGACTTTGGGTATTGCCCTAGGTTCTTGGTGGGCTTATTATGAATTAGGTTGGGGTGGCTTTTGGTTTTGGGATCCAGTAGAAAACATTTCTTTAATGCCTTGGTTAATTCTAGGTGCATTATTGCATACTATATTATTAAATAGGAAAGATAATAAATTTCAAAAATGGGTTGTAATTTTATCTATTGGTTCGTTTGGATTCAGTTTATTTGGTTCATTTTTGGTTCGTTCGGGTATTTTAAATTCAATTCATAGTTTCTCCTCCGATCCTTTAAGGGGAATATACTTAATGGGAATATTCTTTGTACTGATTGCAGGTGGATATTTATTATATGCTGTGAAATATAATTATATATTTAATAATAGTGGAGAAAAACAGACAAAATTCCTCGATAAAGTACTGATATTAAAGGTTTTATTAATATTAACTATTTTATTTGTCGTTGTTATTGCAACTGTATATCCAATATTTCTTGAATTCCTTACAGGGTATAAAATATCTGTTGGAACTGGTTATTTTGAAACTACTTTTGTCCCACTGAGTATTTTTATATTAATTATAATGGGTTTTATAACTATATATAATTTTAAAAAATTTATATATTATATTTTAATACCTTTAATTTTAAGCACAATATATGTTTGTTGGTTACTAGATGTAAAATCATTTATCGTTGTATGTGGAATTGCCATTTCTTTGTGGGTTTGTATTACAGCGTTATATAATTTAAAAGATAAAATAAGAAAAAAATCGTTCTTTGCTATTGGTGGTCTTATTTCACATTTTGGTGCGGGTGTTCTTGCACTTGGAATAACTGGGACAACTACATTATCAAAAGATTACATTGCAAATGTTAAGGTTGGAGAAAGTAAAAAATTTGATGAAGTTATTGTTTCATTAGAAAAGTTACATACAGGAGTTGAAAATAATTATAATTTTTTAAAAGCTGAGGTTAAGGTAAAGATTAAAGATAAAAAATATCTGTTTTATCCGGAAAAAAGAAAATTTTCAAATCGTGGTATGGTAACTGTTGAAACAGCGATAAAACACACTCTTTTATACGATGTTATGGTTGCTATTGGTAATATAGACGGTGAAAAGATAATGATTAAAGTATATAAAAAATCAATGGTTACATGGATTTGGATAGGTGCCTTTATAATGTTCTTAGGCGGTTTTATAAGTAGTTTATACAGATTAAGAAATAGGAAAAAACAATAATGAAATATATCCCATTTTTAGTGTTACTTTTAATATCAATATTAATAACATCAGCAATGTTATTAAAAAAAGATGATAATAATATTCAAAATTATATAATAGGAACAAAAATATCAGAATTTGAATTACCATCATTATATGAAAAAGACGATAAATTTAATTCTAAAATATTTCATTCAAACGGTTGGAAAGTATTAAATGTATTTGCTTCTTGGTGTCAGCAGTGTAAATCTGAACATAAATATTTGAAAAAATTGTCTAAGATTATTCCCTTATACGGTATTGCTTATAACGACAATCCTATTAAAACTAAAAGATTCTTGGATAAAATGGGTAATGTTTATTCAAGTGTAGGGATTGATGAACACGGAAATAATGCCGTTTTAATTGGTATATCAGGCGTTCCAGAAACATACTTAATTGATGGTCAGGGTATTATAAGATTTAAATACTTAGGTGCATTAGACGATAAAGTGTTAGATGATTATATTATTCCTATTATTGAGGAGAAAAAAGATTAAGGATACATTAAAAGATATAGCCCGAGATATTCGTTGTTTAGTGTGTGAAAATCAAAGTATATTAGAATCAGATACTGACTTTGCCATTAACATAAAGAATTATATTTTAGAATCATTAGAAAAAGGCTTAAATCGTAATGAAATAATAGATTTTTTATCTAGTCGTTATGGTGATTTTATTTTGTTAAGTCCACCAGTTTCAAAATATACGATCTTATTATGGGTATTGCCTGTTATTGTATTTTTATTTTTACTATTTATTATAATCAATAATAAAAATAATTACCTTACTAAGAAAGAAACCAAACAAATAAATATTATTAAAACTGATAAAAAGAAGTTTTTGGTATGGTCATTTTTATTTAGTTTTTTATTAGTCACTGCAATTTATTACAATATTGGTAATTGGGGTATGGCCGATTATCCACAACAAAAAATATTGTATTTAGATTCAAAGAAAAATATTGATAAATTATTGTACACAGCAAGGTCTTGGCGTGAAATTGATGAATTTGAAAGTCCTAGAATTGTAAAAATTAATCAACAAATATTATCAATTGATAAAAACAATGTAGAAGCAAATTGGTTTATGGCAATACATAATCTTGAAATAGGAAATATCGATCAAGCTTATAAATATTATAATAGTTTAATCAATTCAATAAATGATTTAGAAACAAAAAAAGTATTGGTAGAGCAATGGAAAGATCTGCTAAATTCAAAAAAATAAAAAACTATCTTGCAATTCCTAAAAAAAATAGTACAGTTGGAGTACAGGTTATTAAAATTAAGGGTTTAAATTTTGTTTAGTAGAAGATTTTTTCTTTCATCTATTGGTTGCATTCCATTTTCTAGTGCTTTGTCGCAAGTTATTTCTGATAAAAAATTGAATTATGGCAGTAAAGTTGTTGATGGAATTTTACAATACGATATGGTTGCAAAAAATGGATACCGCGAAATTGTCAACGGTGTAAAGAGCCAAGTGATAGAATATCATATTTCAGGACAGCCTAAAAATATGCCTTTTCCTGTAATTCGTGCAAAAGTTAATCAAAAAATTCGTATTGTCGTTAAGAATGAAATGGATAAGACAACAACAGTTCATTGGCACGGTATAAGAATTGATAATAAAATGGACGGGGTTCCGTACTTAACCCAAGAACCTATAAAATCAGGTGAAACTTATGTATATGAATTTGTTTGTCCTGATGCCGGTACTTTTTGGTTTCACAGTCATCAAAATTCATTAGAACAAATGTCAAGAGGACAAGTCGGTGTTTTAATAGTTGAAGAAGAAGATATTAATAATCCAGCAATTAAACAGTTTAGTGCCGATGCTGTTTGGGTAGCAAAGGATTATTATATAGATGACAAAGGTGAACTTACAAATTGTACTACAAAAAAAACCGCTATGACGAGTGGTGCATTTGGAATGCAAAAACGTGTTAATGGCAAGGAAAAATCTATTCTTCGTGCGCCAGCAGGTAGCTGGGTACGAGTAAGATTGTTGAATTGTGATAACACTAGGCTAATGAATATTAGTGCATATGATGAACAAGATAATAAGGTCGAGGCATTTGTTATTGCCATAGAAGGAAATCCATTAAAGAAATATAAATTATTAAATCGTGATGATTTAACCCCAGGACAAAGACTTGAAATAGCAATAAAAGTCCCTAAATCAGGATTTGTTGCCATAAAGAATGTTTTTCAAAAAAATCCATATATATTGGGTGTAGTTATGAGTAACGGCGATTCTGTTAATGAAAAAGCATTATTACCATTGCCTATGGGTAAAATTCCAGAGCCTGATTTAAAAAATGCGAAAAGATTAAGATTTATCTTCCTTGCTTCATCTGCTTCAATGGGTAGATTTTGGTCAATTAATGGAAAATCTATGGTTGAACATTCATCACCTGAGGATCATAAATTAACGCATAATTCATTATCTTGTACAAAAGGTATGAAAAACGAAGATATGCCGATTAAGATGAATAATCAAAAAATGGCAGAACCATTGGCAGTATTGGAAAAAAATAAATCATACATTTTTTATATACAAAATGGTACGCCTCATACCCACCCAGTTCATTTGCACGGATTTAGCTTTAAAGTATTAAAGTCAAACAGATATAAAATTAATCCTTATTATACAGATACATATCCATTAAAACCTGATGAAAGAGTTCAAATAGCCTTTCTAGCGGATAATGTTGGGTGTTGGATGTTCCATTGTCATATTATGGAACATAGCTCAACTGGAATGATGGGGTATATAAAAGTTATTTAATATTATTATATTTTTTTAAATAGGAGGAAATTATGAAAAAAATATTATTTGGAATTGTTGTTTCGACAGCATTAACTTTCACACCAGCATCAGCTGGTCAATACAGCGATGTATTAAATAATTATTCTGATATTGCCTATAAAGGCTATAAAGATAGTTTTGATACAGCTAAAAAACTACACAGTGCATTAGAGAAATTGGTAAAAAGCCCATCTTCTGTAACTTTCGCAAATGCAAAACAAGCTTGGTTAAATTCAAGAATTCCGTATCAACAAACAGAAGCATTTCGTTTTGGTAACCCAGTTGTTGATGATTGGGAAGGCAAAGTAAATGCTTGGCCATTAGATGAAGGCTTAATTGATTATGTAAGTAAAGATTATGGAGTAGATTCAGAATCAAACCCTTATTATTCAGCTAATATTATTGCAAACAAAAAAGTAAAAATTGCTGGTGAAACTGTTGATGCATCAAATATTAATATTGATTTATTAAAAAAATTACATGAAATTGGTGAAGTTGAAGCAAATGTTGCAACTGGTTACCACGCTATCGAGTTCTTGTTATGGGGACAAGATTTAAATGGTAATGATGCAGGTGCAGGTAAACGCCCATACACAGATTATGCAAAAGGTTCAAAATGTACAGGTGGTAACTGTGAAAGACGCGGTGACTATCTATTAGCTGCTTCTGAATTATTAATATCAGATTTAAAAGATATGATAAAAGCTTGGGATAAATATGGCGAAGGTCGTAAAAATCTATTGAAAAATGAAAAAGCAGGAATAGTTGCAATCCTTACAGGAATGGGTTCTTTATCTTATGGTGAACTAGCAGGTGAAAGAACTAAATTAGGTCTAATGCTTCACGATCCAGAAGAAGAGCATGATTGTTTCTCAGATAACACTCATAATTCACATTTCTATGATGCAAAAGGCATACAAAATGTTTACTTAGGAAAGTATTCTAGTGTACACGGAAGATCTTTATATGATTTAGTTGCTAGTAAAGATAAAAAAGTTGCCGATAAATTGAAAAAAGATATTAATGCATCTGTAGAAGCTGCTAGCAAAATGGTTGTATTAGCTAAAAATGGTCAAGCTTTTGACCAATTGATTGGTGAAGGAAACAAATCTGGTAATAAAGCAGTACAAAATTTTGTTGATGCATTGGTGCAACAAACAAAATCTATTGAAAAAGCTGTTGCTGTATTAGGTTTCTCTACTATTGAATTTGAAGGTTCTGATAGTTTAGACAATCCATCAGCGGTACAATAAAAGGAATGAGTAGTGTTTTTTAAATATTACTCTTATATGCTAAGAACCCTGCCATTTATTATGGTGGGGTTTCTTGCATCTGTTAGTTATGCAAAAACTGATCGATTAGAAAATGCAATCGGTAAAGCTGTTTTTGATAGATTTTGGGTTTCATCACCATCTTCTACACAGGCGACAGATGGTTTAGGCCCATTGTATAATGCAAGATCTTGCGCTGAATGCCATGTGCGCACTGGTCGCGGAACAATTACGATTAAAAATTTTGATGAAAATGATAAACCTCTTGCAATGCACCCTAGTAGTTTGGTGCGAATAGGTTTACTAAATGGTAAAACTCACCCAATATATGGTAATCAATTACAACCTTTTGCCACTGTTGGAATAAGGGGTGAGGTTTCAATAAAAATAAGATGGCATAAAAAAATAGAAAAATACCCAGATGGGACAAAAATTACACTAAGATATCCAGAAGTGATTTTTGATAATTGGAAATACGGAGACCCCAAAAATTTTGGATATAGTATTCGTGTGACACCATCAGTAAGAGGTTTAGGTTATATAGATTCACTTCCGGAACAAGAAGTAATTAAGTTATCTGATCCAAAAGATAAAAATAAAGATGGAATTTCCGGTCGCGTTGCTTGGCGTCGAGATGTCGTAACTGGAAAAAAAATGATAGGTAAATTTGGTTGGAAGTCTGAAATGACAACAATATATGGTCAAAGTGCTGGTGCATTTTATAATGATGTGGGAATATCAACAATTCACTTGTCAAAAGGTTATGGTGATTGTACTATGATTCAATCCGGATGTCGCAATGCACCCGATGGTAATTCTCCTCAACACGAAGGTGTAGAGGTGGGCGATAAATTATTAAAGCCGTTAGTATTTTATTTGAAAAATCAAAGATTAAGGACTGTAAAGATTACAAAACAAAATTTAGAAGCATATAATTTATTTAATGAAGTGGGTTGTGCAAAATGTCATACTCCTAGATTTGTAAATAATGATAAAACTATAACAGTTTTATATTCTGATTTATTAGTTCACGATATGGGTGATGCACTTGCATCAAATTTACCAGTTAAGAGTGGTTTGGGTGGCGATGTATCAGGACGAGAATGGCGAACTTCACCGCTTTGGGGTATTAAAAGAAGCACAGAAAATAAATTAAAAAGTGTTTATTTACACGACGGTAGAGCAGAAAATATTGAGCAAGCTATATTATGGCACGGTGGCGAAGCAAAAAATGTTATTGAAAAATTTAAGATGTTACCAAAAAATTTAAGAAAAAAATTAATATCATTTGTTGAGAACTTATAAAATGAAAAATAAAAATAACTTTTTTATAAAAAAAATACTAATAACCGTTTTTTGTTTTTATATTAATAATGCTACGGCAGAAGATAAATATCTTGATACTAAAACGTATTACGATATTAACAGTAAAGCCTTGCAAGAACATATTATCCCAAGTTATGAAAAATTCTCTACCAATATGATAAAATGGCATAATTCTGTCGAAAAATTATGTAAAAATCCCACAAACACACAATTATCGCAAACAAAACAAGATTTTAAATATATTGCAATGGGGTTTTCTAGTGTAATGAATATTGGATTTGGATCTATTACATACTTCGATACTTATAAAAAAATTGATTTTTGGCCGGATAAAAAATCTTTTATTAATAGAGGTTTGAAAAAGATATTAAAAAACAAAGATAGAAAATTATTTGAAAAAATAAGAGAAGGAACAGCAACACCTGTCGTTATATCTTTTAATTCATCTGAAAGATTATTATTTAAAACTAATGATAGTGTCATAAAAGATAGTTATGCTTGTAATTTATTATTGGAACAAGCAAATTATTTTAAAAAGAGAGCTTTTGATGTATTGAAAGATTGGAAATCATCAGATGGTTATAGAAATATCTTTTTGTCTGACGATTTATCTGACAAAGACGCACATATTTATTCAACAGGGGAACTTTATAAAGCCTCTATGCTTGGATTACAATTAATAGCTGATAAAATGATAGGTGAGCCATTATCAAAACAAAAAAAGAGAGGGCGACCATATTTCGCTCAGTATCCTTATTCTCGTACTTCGAAAATTGCATTACAAGGAGTATATGATAGTTCTAGAAATTTAATTTTAAATATTTTTAAAGATATTATAGTTAGTGAAAATAAACAAAAAAACTATACTAGATTAGTAAAACTATTCGACAAAGGACAAGTATATATAGATAAACTAGACGCAGATATATATACACTAGCAAAAACAGAACAGGGTCGAAAAAAATTAGAAAAATTACAAAATATGATAATGCTAATTCGTACAGTTTCATTACGAGAATTAAATTTGGCATTGAATATTCCTCTGGGCTTTAATGGATTGGACGGGGATTAATATGCTTTTTACTAGAAGACAAATTATACAAGGTATAGGCGGAATGGCTTGCTTTCCTTTTGTTTCTGCATTTGCTGAAATGAATAATGTAAAAACAGATAGAATGTATATAAGCGGAGCCGGATTTCCCGTGACATCTGGTAAAGATGAATTTTTTGTTTCTGCATTTGATGGTGATGGGAATGAAAAATTTAAACATAAATTACCCGCTCGCGGTCACGGCTTAGCTGTTTCACCAGATGCAAAAAAATGTGCTATATTTGCTCGTCGCCCGGGAAATTTTATTTATTTACTAAATTCACAAAAGGGTTTAATTGAAGCAGTAATAAAATCGAAAAAAAATCGTGTTCTTTATGGACACGGAGAGTTCAGCCCAAGTGGAAATTATTTATTATCAACGGAAAAAGATATGGAAACAGGTCTAGGGGTTGTTAGTATAAGAGATTTAAGAGATAATTATAAAGTTATAAATCAATATGATAATTTTGGAATTGGTCCACACGAAATGGCTTTTATGCCTGATGGAAAAACAATAGTTATTGCGGTTGGTGGAATTCAAACAAAAGGTCGAAAAAAAACTAATTTGGATACGATGGAATCTAGTTTGGTATATATTGATATCCAATCAGGAAAAATAATAGATAAATTTACATTGGAAAAAAAATATTTTCAATTATCAATAAGGCATTTGTCCGTTAGTAAAAAAGGGCAAGTAGGAGCCGTTATGCAGTATCAAAATAATGATAAATATATGCCTTTGGTATTAACCCACGACGGAGAAAGTGTATTAAAACCTTTATCTACAACAGATGATATATGCAAAAAAATGAATAATTATTGTGGTAGTGTTTGTTATGATAATACGGGAACATATCTTGCAACATCTTCACCGCGAAGCTCAACTATAACAATATGGAGTTCAAGCGGTGAATATATTACATCTTTTGATGTTGCCGATGGTTGCGGGGTTAGCGCTACGGAAAAAGATTACACTTTTCTAATTAGCAGTGGAATAGGCGGAGTCTTTACTTATGATGTTAAAAATAAAACAATCGAAGAACTAGATAGCCTATTCACAATAGCGCAACATTGGGACAATCATTTATTGGGCTTTTGATGCACCTGTTCTAAAATTTGGTTTTCTACGATTTTGACTAGAATATCTTTTCTTTTTAAATTTGAAATTTCTACTATTTTTACTGTCGTTATCGTTTTTACTTCTTTTAGTCGGATCTATTAATCGTTCTATTGCATTCCACTTGCCTCTATCAGTTGGGGCAACTAAGTTTAATGCTTTACCTTCTTTTCCAGCGCGGGCTGTTCTTCCGATTCTGTGAATATAATCTTCTGGACACTGTGGTAAATCGTAATTTATAACAAGTTTAATATGAGGTATATCTAGTCCTCTTGCGGCAACATCAGTGGCAACAAGTACATTATATTTTTTATTTCTAAAATCTTTTATAACTCTTTCTCGTTTACTTTGTTTTAAATCACCGTGAATTGATTGTGAGCTTTGTCCTTGCTGACTTAATTTCTTAGCAAGTCTATCGGCACCAAATTTAGTTTTAACAAAAATTATAACTGTTTCTTTCTTATCTACTAAGGTATTTAACAGTGTATTATATTTTTCAGAATCATTTACTTTAACCATTCTTTGTTCAATATTTTCAGCTATTGCACAGTTTGAGGCAACAGATATACGAGCAGGATTATTCAAATACTGTTCTGCTATTTTTGTTATCTTGTGTGGTAAAGTAGCTGAAAATAGCAATGTTTGCCTTGTTTTAGGCATATATTCTATTATTTCTTTTATTTGAATACTAAAACCCATATCTAACATACGGTCTGTTTCATCAAGTACTAAGAAATTTGTTTTACTTAATTTCAAGCTTTTACGGTTTAAATGGTCGTTAATTCGCCCTGGTGTTCCAATAACCAATCTCGGATTGTTTCTCAACTGTTGAAATTGTCTAGGCATTGCTTCACCACCAATTAATAGTGCTGTTTTGATTTTTGATTTTTTACCTAGCATAGCTTGCATTTGATCCATTACTTGTTTTGCAAGTTCTCTTGTAGGGGTCATAACCAATGCATTAGAGTCTTCATTTGATAATAATTCTGCTATCATTGGTATTCCAAAGGCTGCTGTTTTACCAGTTCCTGTTTGTGCAGAACCCAATACATCTTGCCCTTTTAAGGCAACAGGCACTGTTTGTGCTTGTATTGGTGTTGGTTCGTTAAATCCTATATGCTTTAATGTGTGGGTCAAAGATTCAGGCAGGTTCATTTCTAGAAATGTTTTCATTTGTATTTCCTATTTTGTTTTATAAGTTAGATCTTACTAAAACAAAGAAAAATACTGATTTTCATTTTCGCAAGAAAGATAATAATTGAACGGTACTTATACTCTGTTTTTTTATATAAAGCAAGTCAATAAAATAATATAAGCTTTTATATTGTTTTTTACGCTACATAGTATATAGTAATTATATGCTTAAATATAAATTTATTTTTAATATAACATTATGTTTAATATTTTCTTGCTTTGGTTTTGCTAATGCACAATATAAAGATAATTTTTCCAATCCAATATCATTTGAACAATGGAAAAAAGATTTTGGTAAAATGGCAGAGTCAAAAGGTGTAAAAAAAACAATATTAAACAAATATTTCTATAAGATAGAAAGATTACCTAAAGTAATAGTTTATGATCGTAGGCAACCAGAATTTTCAAGAACTTTTGGACAATATATAACATCTGCATTATCCGAGACAAGACGCTCACGAGCAAAACAGATGTATAAAAAACATAAATTTGAACTTGACAAAATTGCTAGTAAATATGGTGTACAGCCTAGATTTATTGTGGCTTTTTGGGGTTTGGAAACAAATTTTGGCAGACATACTGGTAAAATGGATATAATTCGTTCTCTTGCCACTCTATCGCACGATTTACGCCGTAGCGAATTTTTCTCTAACGAATTAATATTAGCATTGAAAATAATCCAATATGGACATGTTGATGGGAATCAATTTTATGGTTCTTGGGCTGGTGCTTTTGGGCAAACACAGTTTATGCCATCTACATTTACTGCTTATGCTGTTGATGGTGACGGTGACGGTGTAAAAGATTTATGGGGTTCATTTGACGACATATTTTCTAGTTCTGCAAATTTTTTAAATAAAGTTGGTTGGAAAAAAGGCGAGACTTGGGGAAGACAAGTTAAAATAATTGATGATGATTTTGATTGGTCTGTGACAGGGCATAAAACATTAAAAACCTTAAAACAATGGTCTAAGCTAGGTGTTGTTAAATACGACGGTTCAAAGCTTGATACTTCGTTTAATGGAAAAGCTTCACTTATTATTCCTGCTGGGGCAAAAGGGCCTAAGTTTTTAGTCTATAATAATTTCCGCCGTATATTAAATTGGAATAATTCTGATTTTTATGCATTGGCTGTTGGTTTGTTGTCTGATGATATCATAGGGGGCAACGGTATGAATTGGGTTCCACCTAAAAATGAAAAATCAATTTCAAGGAATGATTATAAATTTGTACAAAAAGTTTTAAAATCTTATGGATACTATAATAGTAAAATTGATGGTGTATTTGCTAGTGGTTCAAAGCATTCATTAAAATTATATCAAAAAAAGCACAATTTACCGGCTGATGGTCATTTGTCGAACGAAGTTCTTAAATATATTAAGGACAATAAATAAATGCGTTTTATATCTTTAATTTTTGTCCTACTTGTTATGACTGGTTGTGGAGGTAATGTTATTGTAGGCTCTATTGTGCAATCCCCATCTATTGCAGGAATCGGAAAAACACAATTTGAAATGGATAATGGAACACATTATAAAATAGGTAATAAATATTTTATTGACGGTAAGGCATACTACCCACGAGAAGATTATAATTATGTAGAAGAGGGCATTGCATCTTGGTACGGCCCTAATTTTCATGCAAAACCAACTGCAAACGGTGGGGTTTTTGATATGAATAAGTTTACCGCAGCACATAGAATTCTGCCTTTGCCTAGTGTTGTAAGGGTTACAAATTTAAAAAATGGACGCTCAATGATTGTAAAGGTAAATGATCGTGGCCCATATGCAAAAGATAGAATAATTGATTTATCTAGAGCAACTGCAAACAGGTTAGGTATAATCAAAGAAGGAACCGCTTTTGTAAGAGTTGAAGTATTAAAAGATGAATCAATTAAATTCAAGCAGGCAATGGTAACAAAAAATTCAGAACCAAAACTTGACCACAGTCTTAGATATGTTGACGTAGCGGAAATGAAAAAAAATAAGGGTAATAATTTTGCATCTGGGATATATATACAGGCTGGGGTTTTTGCCAATTATAACAATGCTTTAAATCTTGCAAATAGAGTAAAAAGTTTCGGCGATAAAGGTAAAACAAAACTTCATAAAATCAACAAAATCGACGGAACTACAATTTATGCTGTGAGGATTGGTCCGTTACAAAATTCAAATAAAGCAAGACAAACATTAAATAATTTGTTAGAAAATAATATAGAAGCATTAATAAAATTATTATAGGAATATTATGAAAAAATTAAAATTTATCTGGTTGTTTTTAATACTGTCATTTAGTAATGCATTTGCATTAACAAGCGCCCCTCAGGCTATTGTTTATGATATGCAAAGTAAGCAAGTATTGTTTGAGAAAGATTCTTCACGCAGAATGTATCCAGCATCAATGACAAAAATTATGACGGCATATATTGTTTTAGATTCTATTAAAAATGGCAATATTACAATGAAAACTAAATTCAAAATTTCTATTAAATCATCGAAAAAAGGGGGGTCAAGAATGTTTATACGACAAGGCTCTTCGGTATCTGTAAAAGATTTAATGTATGGTTTGATAATTCAATCTGGAAATGATGCTGCAATTGCACTTGCCGAAGGAATATCAGGCACAGAAGAAAGTTTTGCTAGATTAATGAATTCATATGCTAAAAGATTAGGAATGAATAACACAAATTTTGTTAATGCAACGGGTTGGCCGGATAAAAAACATTATACAACTAGTAAAGATTTAGTTAAATTATCAGTAAGATTAATTCGTGATTTTCCGGAATATTATCATATATGGGCAATAAAAAGCTTTACATATAACAATATAAAACAATTTAATCGCAATCCATTATTATATAAAAATATCGGTGCAGACGGTTTGAAAACTGGTCACACAGAAATATCGGGTTACGGATTAGTTGGTTCAGTTAAAAGAAATGATCGCCGTTTGATAATAGTTCTTAATGGAATGAGATCAAAGCGTGAAAGGTCAAGAGAATCACTTAACATAGCTCAGGATTTTTTATTTAATTATGAAAATAAAAAAGTTCTAAAAGCCGGACAAGTTCTAGGCAAAATTCCAGTTCATCTTGGAAATGTCCAAGAAATACCGATTGTAAGTAAAGATGATTTAATTGTCTCTACCAAAGTAAATTCACCTGATTTTGTTCAAACAAAGTTAGTTTATCAATCTCCTTTAATTGCTCCTGTTAAAAAAGGTCAACAAATTGGTATAATAAAAGTAATGCAAAATGGTCAAAAAGATAAAGTTATCCCTGTTTATGCTGGTACTGATGCGGGTAAAATGGGATTATTCAATCGTATGATATATAATGTCAAAAATTTTATAATGGGTAGCTAATTAATGGATCCAATTAAACATAAAAATTTTATAACTTTCGAAGGTGGCGAAGGGGCTGGTAAAACTACACAAATAAAGAATTTAGCTGATTTTTTTATAAGTTTAGGCAAAGAGGTTATTATTACCAGAGAACCTGGTGGAACGCCGGTTTCAGAAATGCTTAGAGATATAATAGTGAAAAATCACAAGCAAAATATATCTCCAAAGACAGAGTTAGCTATTATTATATCAGCTAGATTAAATCATCTGGAAAACTTAATTATACCGGCACTTGAACAGGGGAAGATAGTTTTGTCTGATCGTTATATTGATTCAACATATGTTTATCAGGGGATATGTCAAGGATTGGGAATTGATTACATTAATGAATTACATTCCAAAATATTAGAAGATAAATTTATATTACCTAATAAAACATTTTATATTGATATCGATGTTGAAACGGGATTATCCCGTTCTTCTGGGGGTGATAAAGGCGAAGATAGATTTGAAAGCAAAGGAATTCAATTCCATCAAAAGATAAGAGATGGATTTTTAAAAATAAGTAAAAATGATGATAGAATTATAACTGTTGATAGCTCCCAAGAGATAGAAAAAGTTAAACAAAATATCTTAGAACACGCTAAGGATTTAGTATAATGGAAGATATTTCTATATCAATAATTCCAAAGTTGTTAGGACACGAAGAACAAGAAAAGAATTTTTTACATTCGTTTAGAAATAATCGTTTGCCTCACGCTTTTCTTGTTACTGGGCAAAAAGGAATTGGTAAATGTGGCCTTGCTGTTAGAATAGCTATATTTTTATTAAGTGATGCAAATGCTTACAATAATTCTGAAAATTTATATTTTGAACAACAAAGTTCGTTGGTAAAACAAATAAAAAACAATTCACATCCAGATTTTTCTTATCTTTATTTTGGTATGAATTCTTTAACAAAACCTTACAAGCCAATGAATGTTATATCAGTTGAGCATATTCGCCAAGCAATGAATTTAAATAATCATACAACTATATCAAATACATCTAGGGTAATTATTATTGATGATGCTGAAACTATGAATAGGCAGGCTCAAAATGCACTTTTAAAAACACTAGAAGAGCCAAATCCAAATACATACATAATACTTTGCACTAGCAAGCCAAATTCTTTATTACCCACAATCCGTTCTAGGTGTTGCTCATATAACCTAAAACCTATAAATGATAAAGATATGCAAGAGTATTTAGAGCAAAAATATGCGGATTTAAGTAGTGATGAGTTAAAAGCTTATATTAAGCTAGCTAATGGTTCAATAGGTGTTGTTGATAATCTGATAAAAAATAAAGCATTAAACATATATAATATAATTGTTGATGCTATAAAAAATGGCAATGAACAAATATATACATTAATAAATGCAATTTCAGGCATTAAAAATAAAAACAATTTTCAATTATTTTTGTTGTTATTTGATAATTTTACATATCGTTGCTTTAAGGCAAATTCAAGTAATTTAGGTTTTGAATGTATTATTAAAGGCGAAGAACAAGCATACGAAAAAATTAAACAAAAATATAACGGTTTAAAAATGATTGATTGGATTAATCAAGCAAAACAAAATATAAATGATGTACAGGCTCCTGTTTACTTAGATTTAAAATCTGTTATACTCACCTTGTTTTTATCACTACAAGAAAATAACTAAGGATTAATTATGAATAATTATTATATCACTACGCCTATTTATTATGTTAATGACAAGCCACATATTGGACATGCGTATACTTCACTTGCGTGTGATATCTTAGCTAGATTCAAAAGATTAGATGGTTTTGATGTACATTTTTTAACTGGGACAGATGAACACGGTCAAAAAGTTGAAAAATCTGCACAAGCAAAAAACATTAACCCACAAGAATTCACAGACAATGTTTCGCAAAATTTCCGTGATTTAGCTGATTTAATGAATTTTAGTAATGACGATTTTATTCGTACTACGGAAAATCGCCATAAACAAGCTTGTCAAAAATTATGGCAAGAGTTAGAAAAAAACGGACATATTTACTTAGATAAATATTCAGGTTGGTATTCAGTAAGAGATGAAGCTTATTATACCGAAAGCGAATTAATCGATAAAGAGGGTAAAAAACTTGCCCCAACAGGAGCGGAAGTTGAATGGGTAGAAGAAGAAAGCTACTTTTTTGATTTATCAAAATGGCAAGATAAGTTATTAAAACTATATGATGAAAACCCTGATTTTATAGCACCTAAATCTCGCCGTAACGAAGTAATTAGCTTTGTAAAAGATGGTTTAAAAGATTTATCTGTATCTCGCACTGCTTTTTCTTGGGGGGTAAAAGTTCCAAATAATGACAAGCATATTATGTATGTTTGGGTTGATGCCTTGACTAATTACCTTACAACACTTGGTTATCCTGATGAAAAAAACAAAAAGTTTGAAAAATATTGGGGTGCCGATTTACATATGGTTGGCAAAGATATTATTCGTTTTCACGCGGTTTATTGGCCGGCATTATTAATGGCATCTGGATTGGATTTGCCAAAACGAATATTTGCGCACGGTTGGTGGACAAACGAAGGTGAAAAAATATCGAAATCACTTGGAAATGTAATTGATCCAGTTGATTTAGTTGAAAAATACGGTCTTGATCAAACAAGGTATTTCTTGATGCGAGAGATATCTTTTGGTAACGATGGTGATTTTTCAAAACAAGCAATGATAAGTCGTACTAATTCAGATTTAGCAAATGACATTGGTAATTTTTGTCAAAGGTCATTATCAATGGTGTTTAAAAATTGTGAAGGTATTATACCTAATCCAAATCTAAATGATGGCGATAATGAAATTATTAATAATGCAAAACAATGTCTTGAAACAGTTAGGTTGAACTTGGATAAACAAGAATTTAACAAAGCACTAGAATCTATATGGAAAATAGTAGGGCAGGCAAATAAATATGTTGATGATAATGCTCCTTGGGCATTAAAAAATACCGATTTAGATAGAATGGGAACTGTTTTATATACTTGCGGTGAATTAATACGAATATTCGGTATACTTTTACAGCCGTTTATTCCAAACAGTGCAAGTAAAATGCTTGATTTAATTGCTATACCCGAAGAGCAAAGAACATTTAAAAATATAAATAATTCGTTACAAAGTGGTGTTAAAATTGACAAGCCACAAGTTATTTTCCCAAGATATGTGGAGCAAGATGATGGATAAGCCTGTTTTAGTTGATTCGCATTGTCATTTAGATTACCTACAAGAAAAAGGGGTGCTAGAACAAGCAATGACTAATGCTCCGGATTATGATGTTTATTATATGAACACGATATCAACAAATATGGCTGAATTTCCAAAAGTTCTAAAAATAGCAAATTCATACGATAATGTATTTTCTTGTGTTGGTGTTCACCCTTGTCATATAAAAGATCACCCACTAGTGACATATGATGAATTATATGAACAAACAAAACACTCAAAAGTAATTGGTATAGGTGAAAGTGGTATTGACTTATTTCACGATAAAACCACCCTTGATTTACAAGAAAAATCTTTCCGAACACATATATCTGTGGCCAGAGATACAGGCTTGCCATTAGTTGTACATACTAGGGGAGCAGATTACGATACAATCCGTATATTAAAAGATGAATATGAAAAAGGAGCTTTTCCGGCAGTTATACATTGTTTTTCAGCTAGCCGTGAATTGGCAGAAGAATCTATAAAAATGGGGTTTTATATATCTTTATCCGGAATCATTACTTTTCCAAAAGGTGATGTTGTTTGCGATATAGTAAAAGATTTACCCATTGAAAAATTATTGGTTGAAACAGATAGCCCATATTTAGCTCCTGTACCAAATAGGGGGAAGAGTAATCAACCAGCCTATACAAAATATACGGCAGAAAAGCTTGCATTAATAAAAAATGTGGATTATTTGACTATTTCAAGTCAAACCACACAAAATTTCTTTACCTTATTTAAAAAAGCTGTAAAATAATGATTATGAATAATAAAATAATAGTTAATATATTAGGTTGCGGTACATCCGCCGGTGTCCCTAGCATAATAAGTGGTTGGGGTAGTGTTGATAAAAACAACCCTAAAAATCACCGTTTAAGATGTGTGATTACTATGAAAACTCACGATAGTCATATATTGGTTGATTGTGGCCCTGATTTAAAACAACAACTATTTGAATATTCGCAAAATAACAACTTAGATTTTGACGCTATCTTTTTAACACACCAACACGCTGATCATATACACGGAATTGATGAGCTAAGGTGGGTTTGTACTCGTAATAATAGGGATTTGAAAGTATATGCATCAAAATCAATATTCGATAATATTATTAAAAGATTTGAATATGCATTTACTCCTTTGCCTAAGGGGGTTGATTTTTACTTTAAGCCTGTATTACAACCTATTGAAATAAAAGATAAAATAAAAATAAATAACTCAGAATTTATAGTAATAGAACAACACCATGGTAAAATAAAAAGCTATGGATATAGGTATAAAGATTTTGCTTATTGTACAGATGTTGTTGATTTTGATGATACCGAATTCGAGAAATTAAAAGGTGTAAAAACATTAATTATTGATTGTCTTAGAATACAAGAGCATAAAACACATGCGCATCTTGAAAAAGTTAAATATTGGGTAAGTAAATTAAATCCAGATATAGCATACTTAACGCATATGGATAATACTATGGATTATGAAGATTTATTAAATCAATTACCCGATAATATTCGTCCTGCTTATGACGGCCTTGAAATTACAGTTTAGTTGATATTTTTCATATTTATCAGTAAGTTAACAAGATAATCTAATTTTTTATTTTATTATTATTTGCCTATCAGGTTTGTATCTTAGAATTTTTTTAATGTCTTTGTTTTCTTTGTTTTTTATGTTTTCTATAACATTTTTTAATAAGTCTTGTTTTACCATCATATCACTTGCGTTTGCGTGAATTATGTTAATGTTATCAAGCATTATTCCAACGTGTCCGTCCCAAAATATTAAATCCGAGGTTTTTAAATCAGTAAGTTTTATTTCTTGCCAGTTTAATTTGCATTGATCCTTTGTGTCTCTTGGCATAATGATTCCGCAAGCTAGAAATAACATTTGCGCAAAAGCGGAGCAATCTATACCGTATGATGTTCTACCAGCCCAAACATAAGGAGTGCTTGAAAAATCTGTTGCTAATTCCATCATATTTGTGAAATCATAATATTCGTTAATTTCAGATATATGTTTATTGTAAATCCAGCCAATCCCAATATTTGAAAACACTTCGCCTTTTTCTTTGATATAAAGAAATGAGTTTAATGATAAATTACAAATATGTTTTGATTTTAAATCAGAGTTTTCAAAAATAGGGGAATTTATAACCTTAACTTTATGAGTTTGTTGTTTTGCTTCAATTAAATAATTATCGTCACAAAACCCAGTGTATCCATCTAGTTCAGATTTAATCCCAACCCCGAACTCATTCTCATCACCTGTTAATTTTACTAATTCGCCGTATATTAATTGTGTTGTTAATTTACCCTGTGCGTTAAAAACATCTAAAAACGGTTTGATTACAATTTTTTCTTGCATATTTTTCATCTCTTATTATTATTTAATTATTTTACAAGTAAAAAAATTATTAATCTATAAAAAAATGATGAAAATATGACAACATTAGTTTTTATTCCCGGCCTCTTAAACACAGACGAGATATTTTTAGACATAAAAAATTCTATACAAGGTAAAATTAATTTTATTACCGCCGATACATTTAACTTTGATAACTTTACAGATATGGCAAACAATATATTAAATGAAGTTGAAGGCGATATAATTCCTGTGGGGCTATCTATGGGGGGTTATTGTGCATTAGAGTTGCTAAGACTATCACCAGAGAGAATTAAAGGCATAGTGTTGCTTAATACCGGTGCAAAACCACCCACACAAGAACAAAAGATCCAAAGGCAAAAAATTATTAGTGCATCAAAGGTAGGAAAATTTATAGGTGTTAGTAATTTAGTAATTAACAGAGTACTAGGTAAAAAAGCATTAGAAAACAAAAACATACATAAATTATTAAGGAAAATGGCTGATAGTTGTGGGCGAGATGTGTTTATAAGGCAACAGCAATGCATTATTGATAGAATTGACCCAAGACAAGCAATTAAAGAAACCGATATTCCAATATTATGTATAGCAGGGCAGTATGACCAAATAACCCCATCTACGTTGCTACAAGAAGTTAATGAAATTGGAAATAACACAACTTATTTTGAAATCGCAGATTGTGGACATATGTCGATCCTTGAATATCCACAAGAAACATTAAAAATGTTTGAAGATTGGATAAAAATCAATTTTTATATTGACCTTTAATAAATAAAAGTTTATTAAGTAACAAATATATCTTTGGTGGCTGTAGCTCAGTTGGTTAGAGCGCCGGTTTGTGGTACCGGAGGTCGGGGGTTCGAGACCCCTCAGCCACCCCAATTTAACTTTAAATTTATCAATATTATCATATTAATAAAAAATCACTTAATAAATCTAAGGCGAAATAATTTGAGTGTTTTTTAATCAAGGTATTTTTTAATGCCTTTTTTTTAATCAATTTATTTTTATTTTTTTAAAAAATCTTTAAAAAACAGTTACTTAATTATTGGCACATTTTTTGCATATATGTTATAGTATACAAGTTAATTAATTTTTTTGGGATGAGATTATGAAAAAAATAGAAGCTATTATTAAACCTTTTAAGCTAGATGATGTAAAAAATGCATTACAAGAAATTGGTTTGCAAGGTATAACTTCTTCGGAAGTAATGGGGTTTGGGCGTCAAAAAGGTCATACTGAATTATACCGCGGTGCGGAATATGTAGTTGATTTTTTACCAAAAATTAAAATTGAATTAATAGTTAGTGACGAGGATTTAGAAAAAACAGTTGAAACAATTATAAATACCTCAAAAACAGGAAAAATTGGTGATGGAAAAATATTTATTTCCACTATCGATGAAATTATTCGCATAAGAACTGGCGAAACAAATAACGAAGCAATATAAAATTAAGCTAATTAAGGAGCAAAAATGGCTAAAAATATAAAAAATATTATGAAAATGTATGATGAATTCGCAGTTGAATTTGTCGATTTCAGATTCACAGATACAAAAGGGCGCTGGCATCATATGACGCAACATGTTTCTACTGTTGATGAAGATTTGCTGACTAATGGTATTATGTTCGATGGCTCATCTATATCAGGGTGGAAAACTATTGATGATTCAGATATGTTGTTAATACCTGATTTAGATTCTGCGATTATGGATCCTTTTTCTTACAAACCACAACTTGTTTTAATTTGTAATGTTGTTGAGCCATCTACTGGTCAAGGTTACGAAAGAGACCCTCGCTCTATTGCAAAACGAGCATTAGCTTATATGGGAAAACAAGGAGTAGGTGACACAGCATACTTTGGCCCAGAAGCTGAATTCTTTATGTTTGATGATGTTCGTTGGTCAACAGAACCGCATTCAACAGGTTTTGTGGTAGATGACGAAGAATTGCATGTAAATTCAGCAACTGAATATTCTGATGGCAATGATGGTTATCATGTTAAGAAAAAGGGCGGTTATATACCGACATTACCACTAGATAAGGCTGTTGAAATTCGCGCTGAAATGGTTACAACTGGCTTAGAGTTTGGTATTCCAATGGAAAAACACCATCACGAGGTTGCTTCTGCTCAGCACGAGTTAGGAGTTAAGTTTTTAACATTAGTTGAATGTGCTGATAATATGCAAAAGTACAAGCATGTAGTACAAAATGTTGCTCAACAATTTGGTAAAACAGCTACATTTATGCCAAAACCTGTATACGGTGATAATGGTAGTGGTATGCATGTACATCAATCTATTTGGAAAGATGGCGAAAATATCTTTGCAGGTAATGGTTATGCTGATTTATCTGATACTTGTCTTTACTACATTGGTGGTATAATTAAACATGCCAAAGCAATTAATGCATTTACAAATCCTTCAACTAACTCTTACAAAAGATTAGTTCCTGGTTTTGAAGCACCGGTATTGCTAGCATATTCTGCTTCTAATCGTTCAGCTTCTTGCCGTATTCCACATGCATCAAGTCCAAAAGCAAAGCGTGTAGAAGTTAGATTCCCAGATCCAATGGCAAATCCTTATCTTGCATATACTGCATTATTAATGGCTGGTCTTGATGGTATCAAAAACAAAATTCACCCAGGTGAAGCAATGGACAAAGATTTATATGAATTACCAGCTGATAAATTAAAATCTATTCCAACAGTTTGTGGTTCATTGCGTGAAGCTCTTGAAAGTCTTGATGCAAATCGTGGCTTCTTAACAGAAGGCGGTGTGTTTACAGATAACTTCATTGATAGCTATCTAGCACTTAAATGGGAAGAAGTTTATACATTAGAACAAACTCCACATCCAGTAGAGTTTGAAATGTATTATGATTGCTAAGCAATATTAACTCGTTATATATGAAAGCCGGTTAAAATCGGCTTTCTTGTAGATATACAAACAGATATGCAAAGCTTTAAATAACTTAGTTCGGTTGTATAATGTATATTATGTTAAATCATTTATTTATTTATACATAAGCACTATAATATGATAAATATTTATATATAAAATAAACATAAATAAGCATATAAGCTAATTAAATTTATAATCTGGTATTGTATAAAGTCTAGTATTCTAATATATTGTATTAAAAAATATTTAATTAATAAGGTAAAACACTATAATGTCAAAAATCACAGATAAAGATGCTTTAAATTTTCATTCAAAAGGTAAACCTGGGAAATTTGAAATAAACCCCACAAAACCATTAGCTACACAAAGAGATTTATCTCTTGCCTACTCACCTGGTGTTGCAGCACCTTGTTTAGAAATTGAAAAAAACCCAGATGACTCATATAAATACACAAATCGTGGAAATACAGTAGCTGTAATTTCAAATGGTTCTGCTGTATTAGGCTTAGGAAATATTGGAGCGTTAGCATCTAAGCCTGTTATGGAAGGAAAAGCTGTATTATTTAAAAAGTTTGCAGATATTGACGGGATTGACTTAGAATTAGATACAAATGACACAGATGAATTTATAAATGCTGTTAAATTAATGGGTCCTAGTTTTGGAGGCATTAACTTAGAAGATATAAAAGCACCTGAATGTTTTATAATAGAAGATAAATTAAAAGAATTGATGGATATTCCTGTGTTTCACGATGACCAACACGGTACAGCAATTGTATCAGCGGCAGGTTTAATTAATTCAACTCATATATCTGGTAAAAAGATGTCTGATATAAAATTGGTTGTTAATGGTGCTGGTGCTGCATCTATTGCTTGTGTTGAATTGGTAATTGATATGGGGTTACAGGCAAAAAACATTACATTATGTGATTCAAAAGGTGTTATATACAAGGGTCGCAGTGAAGGTATGAACCAATGGAAATCGAAATATGCTGTTGATACAAAAAATCGCACACTAGAAGAAGCAATGGTTGGTGCAGATGCATTCTTTGGTTTATCTGTTGCCGGTGCTGTAACCAAAGAGATGGTTAAGTCAATGGCGAAAAATCCAATTATATTTGCAATGGCAAACCCTACCCCAGAAATTAACCCTGATGAAGTTCATTCAGTTCGCGATGATGCTATTGTGGCAACTGGTCGTTCAGATTATCCAAACCAAGTTAATAATGTTTTAGGCTTCCCTTTTATATTCAGAGGCGCATTAGATGTTCGCGCAACATCAATCAACCAAGAAATGAAAATAGCCGCAGCAAATGCAATAGCTACATTAGCAAGACAAAATATCCCCGAAGAAATACTAGAATCATACGGACATAAAAAACTAAAATTTGGTAAAGATTATATAATTCCTATGCCATTTGATTATAGATTGATGTCTATTGTGCCCCCTGCTGTTGCTAAGGCGGCTATGGATACAGGTGTTGCTAGGCAATCTATTGATGATATGGAAAAATACATTAGTTCATTAAAATCTCGTATTGATCCAACATTAACAGCTATGGAGGGAATATTTAATTCAATAAAAGAGAACAAGAAAACTGTTATTTTCAGCAATGGTACAAATAATCGTGTTATTCGTGCCGCTGCTTCTTTCCAAGATATGGGTTATGGTAAATCTATATTAGTTGGAAATGAAAAAGAAATCCGTAAAAAATTATCTGTTATGAATATTGATATTGATATTGATGTTGCTGATTGTCACAATTCAGATGACTGTGAAGAGTTAGTTGATCTTATGTATCAAAAGGTGTGGCGTAAAGGTTTCTTGAAAGATGATATTGACCGCTTAGTTAAAAATGATCGTTCTGTATTTAGTTTAGCAAAACTATTGTCAGGTAAAGCTGATGCTATGATTGGTTCAACACAAAGAACATTTGTTAAAAACTTTGATGCAATAAATACTTTTGTTCCTCCTATGAATAAAAATATTCGCCCTATTGGTGTTATGATGTTGTTCGTTAAAGGTAAAACGATATTTATAGCTGATTCAGTTAATCACAGTAAGCCAAATGCACAAGAACTAGCAAATATTGCAGAAACTACAGCAGGTTTTGCTAGAAGAATGGGATTAACTCCTCGTGTGGCATTTACTTCTTTCTCTAATTTTGGGGATCCACAATGTGGAACACACTATCGTATGTCTAATGCTGTAAAAGAACTAGATAGAAGAAAAGTTAACTTTGAGTATGACGGTGAAATGATAGCAACAATAGCATTGAATTACACAATGCAGAAAGAAATATTCCCTAATACAAAGCTATCTGATTCAGCAAATATCCTAATAACACCAGGTATTGCATCTGGTCATATATCTTCAAGATTAATTCAGGAGTTAGGTGATGGAACAGTAATTGGCCCAATGTTATTAGGATTTGATTATTCTGTACAAATACCACAAATGGCCTCAACAACTAATGATTTAGTTAATTTGGCGGCATTATCGGCATATGATGTAATAGCCAGAGAAAATAATAAAAATTAACAAAATAAATCAATTAAAAAAGCCCCTTATTTATTTTTTATAAGGGGCTTTTTTTAATACTTTTTTCATTCGATTTAAAATAAAAAAAACCTCACTTAAAAAGTGAGGTTTCAATATGGCGGAGAGACCGGGATTTGAACCCGGGCATCAGTTTGACCCGATGACGGATTAGCAATCCGCTGCATTACCACTCTGCCATCTCTCCATTGGTTAATATGTTTTATAAGGTGTTGAAGTGCTTTTGTCAATACTAATTAAATAAACATTTTTAATTTTTTTATTTAAAATATAAAGTGATTAATTTTTAAGCAAAAATGGTTGTATTTAGATATCTATATCACTAACAAAATGAGCATTTTCTTGTATGAAATTAAATCTTTTTTCAGGCTTTTTACCCATTAATGTTTCAACTATATTATCAGTTTCACGCGATTCTTCTAGGTTACTTTCATTTGCCTTATTGCGTTTTGGAACACGGACTTGAATTAATGAACGAGTTTCAGGATTCATTGTTGTTTCTTTTAACTGCTTAGGCAACATTTCACCTAAACCTTTAAATCTTGAAACATTTACTTTCGCATTTTTTGGAAATTCTGTTTTTAATAATTTATCTTTGTGTTTTTCATCTCTGGCATAGAATGATGTGTTTTTATAAACCAATCTAAACAATGGAGGCATAGCAAGGTATAAATACCCCTGCTCAATCAATTGTGGCATTTCGCGATAAAAGAATGTCATTAGTAGTGTTGCTATATGAGCACCATCAACATCAGCATCAGTCATAATAACAATACGACCATATCTTAATTTATTTATATCGAATTCTTTCCTAGTACCACAGCCTAATGCCATAATAATATCTTTAATTTCTTGATTTGCATTTATTTTTTCTTTGTTGGCAGAAGCCACATTAAGAATTTTTCCTTTTAATGCAAGTATTGCTTGTGTCTTACGGTTTCGTCCTTGTTTAGCGGAACCTCCGGCTGAATCACCCTCAACTAAGAATATTTCTGTATCAACTGAATTTTTATCAGAGCAATCTGCTAGTTTACCTGGTAATCTTAGTTTACGAGTTGGACTTTTACGGCGCGCTTCTTTTTGTATTCTTCGTTTATTGCGTTCTTCCATTCGTTCAATTATATAATCAAGTATTTGACGAGCTGATTGCGGATCCGAAGATAACCATTGTTCAAAGCGATCACGAACTAATCCTTCAACTAATTTTGTAGCCTCTGGTGAAGATAATCTATCTTTTGTTTGTGATTGAAATTGTGGTTCACTAATAAACACACTTAGTAAATAAGAAGCTTCATCGCATACATCAGATGAAGTGATGCCACTTGCTTTTTTCTCACCAAGTATTTCACCATAATTTTTTAATGCCTTAGTTAATGCACTACGAAATGCATTTTCGTGTGTTCCACCTTGCGGGGTTGGAACTGTATTACAATAAGAGTTTGCGAAACCGTCACCATCAACAGTCCATTGTATACACCATTCAACTCTTCCAATACCGTCATCTTCTAGTACGTCACCGGAAAAAGCTCTTGATGACACACAGGCTCTTTTTCCAATTTTATGTGATAAGTAGTCTGATAATCCATTTGGAAAATGAAATGTTTCTTTTTCAGGAACTGAATTTTCTTTGCCAATTTTTGATTTATCACAACGCCAACGAATTTCCACACCTTTAAATAAATATGCTTTGGAGCGTACTAGTCGATGTAATTTTGATGCAATAAATATATTATCTCCAAATATTTCTTTATCTGGATAGAAACGAACTTTTGTACCACGACGATTGTTTACATCGGATATTTTTTTTACGGGAGTTGTAGGTTTGCCTTTACTATATTTTTGTTTCCATAATTTTTTATCACGGGCAACTTCAACAATTAATTTTTCTGATAATGCATTTACAACAGATGAACCAACACCGTGTAATCCACCAGATGTTTTATAAGCTTTACCATCAAATTTACCGCCTGAATGCAAAGAAGTAAAAATCAATTCTAGTGCTGATTTACCACTTTCGTGCATATCAACCGGAATACCGCGACCGTTATCGGTAACAGCTAATGAACCATCAGCATACAATTCAACTTCAATTCTGTTTGCGTGACCAGCTACGGCTTCGTCCATAGAGTTATCAATTATTTCTGCTGCCATATGGTGTAATGAGCGACTATCGACACCACCTATGTACATACCTGGGCGGTGACGAACTGCTTCGAGCCCTTCAAGTTTTTTGATTTGGCTTGCATTGTAAGATTTGCCATCTGAATCGGCAGGTGGTTTTGTATCAAATAAATTAGACATATTAATAGTATATTAAGATTTGATTTTTTAGCAATATAAATTTACAGTGCATCGCGAATTTTTTTCAGTTTATGTATTACATCTTGAATTTTTTCTGTCTTTTCATTCAATGTATCATTAAATGCAGTGATTGATTCTGCTTGATTATCTTCAACTTCATTTAAAACTGGTAATTCTAATTTTTGAGACAATTCTTCGCTGTTTTCCAAATCCATATCAATGTTGCGAAAAGATTCAATACCAATTGTCTTAATTATATTGCTAACCCCTTTAATTGTGTAGCCTTTTTCTTTTAAGTGAATTTGAATTTGTTTTAAGTAAGATATATCTTTTTCACTGTAATATCTAACCCCGTTTATTTTTTTTGGGTTAAAATATGGAAACTTTTTTTCCCAAAATCTAAGCGTATGGTTTTTTATATTTAATGTTTCTGCAACCTCGCTAATATTTTTGTACTTAATATCAGTCATCTATTTTTCTTGCCGTTTTTTCTTTTAGTTTTTTATTAGCAGAAAAGCTTACAACGCGTCGCGCTTCGATTATTGCTTCTTCACCAGTTTTTGGATTTCTGCCTAATCTTTCGTTTTTATAACGAGTTTTAAATGTACCAAAAGAAGTTATTTTTACATTTTTATCTTGTTTTAAATTTAGACATACCTCTTCAAATAAATCTGATAGAATATCAGATATGATAGTTCTAGGCATACCTGTTTCTTTGTAAACTCTTTCTGTAACATCAACTTTTGTAAGAACTTTAATCATTTTTACCCCCTATTGATTCTATTTCCATTTTAATAAGCAACTACCCCAAGAAAATCCGCTACCCATTGCGGTAAGTGCTAATATGTCACCAGACTTAAATTTATTATCTCTTATTGCGCTGTCCATAGCAAGTGGAATTGTTGCAGCCGAAGTATTTGCATGGTTTTGAAGGGAAACAATAACCTTATCCATGTCAAAATCAATATGATTTGCAACAGATTCTATGATTCTTAAATTTGCTTGATGTGGGACAACCCAATCAACTTGTTTTTTATCCATATTATTATATTTTAATGCATCTATAATAGAATCACTCATTGATTTAACAGCAAATTTGTACACTGCTTTACCGTCCATATGTAAT
>Ga0315324_10000069_pt1 | contig 39423 bp, 35 predicted proteins | sample M150021515metaG_FD_203919 | JGI IMG/M metagenome (GOLD analysis project Ga0315324, IMG submission 203919) | Ammonia-oxidizing marine archaeal communities from Monterey Bay, California, United States - M1 500m 21515 | ecosystem: Environmental > Aquatic > Marine > Intertidal zone | place: USA...
ACTACGGCCTCGCCGCCTACGTGTACACCCGCGATCTTTCCACTGCGATCCGGGCCATGGAAGGTCTTCGGTTCGGCATTATCGGCATCAATGATGTGAATCCCACCTCAGCGGGTGCTCCGTTTGGTGGCATGGGCGACTCCGGCCTTGGCCGTGAGGGCGGTCACGAAGGCATCGGCGAATACCAAGAAACAAAGCTGGCCGGTATCGCCCTCTAGCTGTCGTTGTTCTGTGAAGCTCACAGTCTCGATTCGGACGTTTCCGCCGCACGGATTGGGTGCAGGGCTGAAGTTGTTGCATGATTATACAGATCTCTGTATAGTGCTGGAATGCACAAGGTCGCAATCATTGGTGCGTCGGGCTTCACCGGGGCAGAACTTCTCCGGATCTGTGCCGGCCACCCTGAGTTTCAGATCACCGCAGCAACCGGTGACTCGCAAGCGGGCACGGCAGTAGCTGACCTCTATCCAAGTCTTGCCGCCGCGTACCCAGACATGATCTACGTGCCGTATACAGACGAACTGATCGATGAGGCCGATCTCGTCTTCTTGGGGCTACCGCATGGCGCCTCCCAGTCGATCGTCCCCCAGATTCGAGGGCGAGCGAAGCACATTGTCGACCTCGCCGCTGACTTCCGTCTCAACGATCCAGGGCTGTATCCAACCTGGTACGGCGAACCACACGCGGCGCCAGAACTACTCGACAACTTCGTGTTCGGCCTACCCGAGTTCTTCCGGCACGATCTGCACGGCGCCGAACTCATCGCGGCGCCAGGCTGCTATGTCACGACTTCGGCACTCGCCCTCGGGCCGCTTGTGAAGGCGGGTCTCGTCGAGCCGACAGGCATCGTGGTCGACGCCGCCAGCGGTGTATCCGGGGCGGGCCGGCCACCCAAGCCGAACACCACGTTCTGTTCGGTAGACGAAGACTTCAGCGCCTACGCGCTACTCAACCACCGGCACACACCAGAGATCGAGATGGCGATCGGTCAGCACGCCGGCGCCAAGGTGCAGGTACTTTTCACCCCGCATCTGGCACCGATGAACCGAGGCATTCTCGCCACCTGCTATGCCCGGCCAGCCAGGGCCACCAGCACCGACAATGTCCTGGCCACGCTCAGCGACGCCTACACAGACGAGCCCTTCGTCGTAGTGAGCGAACGGTCACCATCGACAAAGGCCACGCTTGGGTCCAACAGTTGCCACATCACTGCTCGCGTCGATGAACGAACTGGGTGGGTCATCGTCATCGCCGCTCTCGACAATCTCGTCAAGGGCGCATCGGGCCAGGCTGTGCAATGCGCCAACCTCGCCCTCGGGTTGCCGGAGTCCACGGGTTTGGCCGTCGCCGGCCTCTACCCATAGGCCGTATTCATGTCTGACGCCGTTTCGCCCCTTGCCCCCGAGTCGTTCCCCGACATGCCGCCTCTGGCGGGTGTCGCGATCTCGACCCATGCCGGTGGCCTCCGATACCGGGGACGCAAGGATCTTTTCTTGGCCACACTGGCCGAAGGCACGTCGGTTGCCGGCGTGTTCACCCAAACGCTGTGTCCTTCTGCCCCCGTCGATTGGTGTCGGTCGATCCTCAACGATGGCGACGGCACCGCTCGGGCGGTCGTGTGCAACAGCGGCAACGCCAATGCGTTCACCGGTCAGGCGGGGGCCGACGCTGCCTCGATGACCGCACAGATCGTCGGCGATCAGCTGGGGATCGATTCTCGGAGGATTTATTTGGCCTCCACCGGAGTGATCGGCGAACCTCTCGACGGGCAAGCTCTGCGCGACGAACTCCCCAAGCTCGTCGCGGGCATCGATGTTTCGGGTGTGGAAGCCTGGCATTCGGCGGCAGACGCGATCCGCACGACGGACACATTCGCGAAAGGCGCATGGTCGTCGATTGACGGCGCTGCTGCCCATGTTGTTGGCATTGCCAAGGGCAGCGGCATGATCGCCCCCGACATGGCCACCATGCTCGGGTTCATCTTCACCGACCTGCCCGTTGAGCCGGACCTGCTCCAAGAATGTCTGTCGAGTGCAGTTCGTAAAAGCTTCAACCGGATCACTGTCGATTCCGACACGTCCACCAGCGACACGGTGCTGCTCTTTGCCACTGGCGAACAGATCGACGATGACCTCAACGATCGCAACGACGCTCGACTCCCTGCCTTCCAGGCGGCCCTCGACAGCGTGTGCCTTGACCTAGCGCAACAGATTGTGCGAGATGGCGAGGGAGCGACCAAGTTCGTCGAAGTCTCCGTGACCGGCGCCGCCAGCGACGACGCTGCAACCGTCATTGCCAAGGCGATCGGTGATTCGCCGTTGGTCAAGACAGCGCTCGCCGCTGAAGATGCCAACTGGGGCCGAATCGTCATGGCTGTCGGCAAGGCCGGCCAGGCCGCCGAGCGCGACAAGCTCGCCATCTGGATCGGGCCGGAGCAAGTGTCGGCTGCTGGAATGGTGCTCGACTCGTACTCAGAAAATCGGGCCACCGTTCACCTGAAAGGCGACGAAGTGGTCGTGAAGGTCGACGTGGGTGTCGGCGACGGCGAATCCACGATCTGGACCTGTGACCTCACCCACGGCTACATCGACATCAACGCGGGGTACCGGTCATGACCGATCTTCTTCCAGACCGCGGCTTCTCGCCGACCCAGCGCGCTGGGGCATTGGTCGAAGCGCTGCCCTACATCCAGCGGTTCCATGATGCGATCGTCGTGGTGAAGTTCGGCGGTAACGCCATGGTTGACGCTGAGTTGGCCGCCACCTTCGCCGAAGATGTCGTTCTTCTTCGCTCTATCGGTCTCAGGCCGGTGGTCGTGCACGGGGGCGGCCCTCAGATCGGCGAACTCCTGGGCCGTCTCGGCAAGGAAACCGAATTCGTCGACGGCCTGAGGGTCACCGATGCCGAGACCCTCGACGTCGTTCGCATGGTGCTCGTTGGCAAGGTCGGTCGTGAGATTGTCGGTGCCATCAACGTTCACGGCGCGTATGCAGTCGGACTATCTGGCGAAGACGGCGGCCTCATCACGGCCAAGCCGCGCGACCCATCTCTCGGCTTCGTCGGCGACGTCGCCAGCGTTCAACCCGGAATCGTCGAACGGCTCCTCGCCGAGAGCATGATCCCGGTGATCTCAACCATCGGTGCCGATGGCAGCGGCCAGGCCTACAACATCAATGCCGACACAGTGGCTGGGGCCCTCGCCGGAGCGCTTGGTGCAGAAAAGGCGATCTACCTGACCGACGTGCCTGGTCTGCTCACCGATGTTGACGATCTCGGGTCGCTCATCACCCGGGCCACCATTGCCGAGGTCCAGGCGATGATCGAAGACGGCACGATCTCCGGCGGCATGATTCCGAAGGTCGAGGCCTGTATCAACGCGGTTGAATCTGGAGCTGCCTCAGCCCACATGCTGGACGGCCGGATTCCTCACGTGCTCCTGCTGGAGCTCTTCACCGACGCCGGTATCGGCACCATGATCTTGAAAGATCCTGTGACTAACGAAGGACGAGCATGACCGCAGAACAAGCTGCTGCGTGGGGCGCCACCGGCGACCACAGTCCACTGATGAACAACTATGGCTCGCCGCCCCGCATCTTCGTGAAGGGGAGCGGCGTCGAACTCTGGGACAAGGATGGCAACCGTCATCTTGACTTCTTGTGCGGCTTGGCGGTGACCGGCCTCGGCCACGCTCATCCGGCCATCACGAAGGCGATCGCCGAACAGGCGGCCACACTCACCCACACGTCCAACCTGTTTGCCACCGAGCATCAAGCCCCAGTGGCGGAAACGCTTGATCGGCTGATCGGCGGCCCACGAGGTCAGGTTCTTTTCCAGAACTCAGGGGCAGAGGCAAACGAAGCCGCACTCAAACTCGTGCGCAAGTTCCAGGGCCGAGGCAAGCACGTGATCGTGAGTGCGATGCGATCGTTCCATGGTCGGACCCTGATGGCGCTGGCCGCTACCGGTCAGCCAGAGAAGCACGAGCCGTTCCAGCCGATGCCGGAGGGGTTCCGGCATGTGATCTGGAACGACCCCGTTGAGCTCGAAAAGCTGCTGACTGAGGATGTCGGCGGCGTGATCCTCGAGTCGGTACAAGGCGAGGGTGGTGTCAACCCCGCCGATGTCTCCTATCTGCAGGCCGTTGCCGAGATGTGCCGCGAGCGCGGCATCCTGGTCGTGTTCGACGAGATTCAGACCGGTCTCGGCCGCACGGGTGACTGGTTTGGGTTCCAGCACGCTGGGATCGAACCCGACATCGTCACCATCGCCAAAGGGGTGGCCAACGGTATGCCGGTCGGTGCAATGTGGGCCCGCGATGAGGTCGCTGCCGCCTTCGGTCCCGGTGACCACGGCTCCACCTATGCCGGCCAGCCCCTTGCCCTTTCCGCGGCTCGCGCCACTCTGGCCGAGTTGGAAGCGCTAGACGCTCCACGTGTCGCCCGTCAAAGGGAAAGCGTGATCAGAGAGTTGCTGCTCAATGTGAAGGGCATCGACCATGTTCGCGGTCGAGGTCTCCTGCTCGGCATCGAGATCAAACCGGAGGCGCTCAACGGCCGCACGGCTGGTGAGATCGCCCGTGCATGTCTTGACCGGGGCCTCATCCTCAATGGCGTCACTCCAACAGCCTTGCGAGTTGCGCCTCCATTCATTGTCACCAATGACCAACTAGTCGAGGGCGCTGGCATCATCGCCGACGTCATCGCGGAAGGTACCTGATGCGTCACATTCTTGAAATCGACGATCTCTCCTCAAGCGAACTCGACCGCGTGCTCGATCTGGCGGCCATGCCAGACCCCGCTCGTGTTCTCACCGGTAAAGGGATGGCACTGATTTTCGAGAAGCCGTCAGCGCGCACGCGCAACTCCATGGAGATGGCGGTCGTGCAGCTTGGTGGGCACCCGGTCTACATCTCGGCGAACGAAATCGGCCTCGACACGCGGGAGTCGGTGGAGGACGTGACCAACACGATGGCCGGTTTCCACGCCGCCATCGGTGCCCGCGTGTTCGAACACTCGACCGTTGAACGGATGGCGGCAGTCAATCGGGTGCCAGTCGTCAACATGTTGAGCGATCAGAGTCATCCCATGCAGGCGCTTGCTGATCTGCTCACCATGCGTCGTGAGTTCGGCGATCTGGCCGGTCGCACGGTCGCCTATGTGGGCGACGCAAACAATGTCGCCCGCAGCCTGGCGCTCGGAGCCGGCCTCGCCGGCATGAACTTTCATATCTCGTCACCATCGGGCTACGGCTTCACTGATGCTGATCTTGATCATGTCCGTTTGACCAGCCTCGAGCCGAAGATTATTGATCGTCCCGAGGATGCTATTGCCGGCGCGGATGCCGTCTATACCGACACCTGGACCTCCATGGGTCAAGAAGCAGAGTCGGAGCAGCGTCAGCGAGACTTTGAGGGCTTCACCGTGGATGAGCGACTCATGGGATTTGCTCAGGCCGAAGCGATATTCCTTCACTGTCTGCCCGCTCACCGCGGCGAGGAAGCCACAGACAAGGTCCTGGATGGTCCGCGCAGTCGGATCTGGGCCCAGGCCGCCAATCGAATGCACGCGGCTCGAGGCTTGCTCTCCTGGCTGATCAACGAAGCGCAGGAATAGTCCGATGACGAAGGCGCACCGTCAGCACCGTGTCTCGGGAATTCTTGAGGAACACACGGTCACCAGCCAGGCTCAAGTCGTGGAATTCCTCGAGGCCAAGGGCATCACCGCCACCCAGGCCACCGTGTCTCGAGATCTCGACGAACTAGGCGCCATCAAGGTCCGCATTTCGGGCGGCGAGACCATCTACGCCATCCCCGAATTGCCTATCGACCGGGTTGCTCCGGAGGACCATCTTCGTCGTGTGCTCGGCGACTGGATGGCTGACGTTGTGTATTCGGGAAACCTTGTTGTCCTGCGAACGCCACCAGGCTCTGCCCATGTTGTCGCTTCTGCGCTTGATCGGGCCGGGATGAACGAAATCCTGGGTACCGTCGCCGGCGACGACACGATGATCGTCGTAGCTGCCGAAGAGGTCGGTGGCAAGAAACTGGCAGCTCGCCTTCGTGAGCTTGCCGGTATGGATTCGTGAAGGAACACGTGACATGAAGGTCGTACTCGCGTACTCAGGCGGTCTCGATACCTCGATCATTCTTCGATGGTTGCAGGACACCTATGACGCCGAGGTCATTACATTCACGGCTGACCTCGGCCAGGGCGAAGAGGTCGAGCCTGCCCGCGCCAAGGCACGAGAGATGGGTGTGCCAGAGAGCGACATCCACATCGAGGACGTGCGTGAAGAGTTCGTGCGCGACTTCGTCTACCCAATGTTTCGAGCAAACACGATCTATGAGGGCGAGTACCTGCTCGGCACCTCGATTGCTCGTCCGCTCATCGCCAAGCGCCTCGTGGAGATCGCTGAGGAGCACGGCGCCGATGCCATCAGCCACGGCGCGACCGGTAAGGGTAACGACCAGGTTCGCTTCGAGCTTGGCGCGTACGCTCTGGCGCCCGACATCAGGATCATCGCTCCATGGCGAGAGTGGGATCTGGGTTCTCGCGAGTCACTGATGAACTATGCCGCCGAGCACAATATTCCGATCGAGATGAAGCGGGGCAAGAAGTCGCCGTTCTCGATGGACGCGAACCTGCTCCACATCTCGTTTGAGGGCGGCCCGCTCGAAGACCCGTTCACTGAGCCCCCGTCAGAAATGTGGCGCTGGTCGGTGAGCCCGGAGATGGCTCCCAACGAGGCCACCTATCTTGACCTCACATACGACAAGGGCGACATCGTCGCTATCGATGGCACGCCCATGTCTCCAGCCGAGGTGCTCACCGAACTCAACAGGGTTGGCGGCGCCAATGGCGTCGGGCGCCTCGACATTGTTGAGAACCGCTTCGTCGGTATGAAGAGCCGCGGCGCCTACGAGACGCCCGGCGGAACGATCATGCTGCGCGGCCATCGCGCTATCGAGTCGATCACCCTTGACCGTGAAGTCGCGCACCTCAAGGATTCGCTGATGCCGAAGTACGCCGAGCTGATCTATAACGGATTCTGGTGGAGCCCTGAGCGCGAGATGCTTCAGGTTGCCATCGATCACAGCCAGCAGTACGTCAACGGCGATGTACGAGTGCGTCTGTACAAGGGCAACGTCGACATCGTCGGCCGAAGGAGCGACGATTCGCTGTTCGACGAGAAGATCGCCACCTTCGAAGAGGACGATGGCGCCTACAACCAGTCCGACGCGGAGGGCTTCATCAAGCTCAATGCTCTGCGGCTTCGCAACCTCGCCCGCAAGCGGGGAAGCTCATGAGTTCAACGCTGTGGCATGGCCGTTTTGAGGGTGGGCCGTCGGAGGCGCTTCAGGCGCTGAACGACTCACTTCCCTTCGACCGACGCATGTTCCGCGAGGACATTGCTGGCTCGCGGGCCCACGTCGGCATGCTGTGCGATGTTGGCCTGCTCACTGACGCCGAACGCGACGGCGTAGTAGCCGCGCTCGACACTGTCGAGCAAGAGATTGAGAGCGAGACGTTCGAGTTCGCCGTCAATGATGAGGACATCCACACCGCGGTCGAACGTCGGGTCACCGAACTCGAACCGGCAGGTGCCAAGATGCACACCGGACGCAGCCGAAACGACCAGGTCGCGACCGATGTGCGGCTCTGGACCCGTGGTGCCATCGACGAGGTCAGCGAGTTGATCGTTCGTCTCCAGCGCACCTTGCTGGCCTCTGCCGAGGCCGCTGGCGATGCCTATCTTCCTGGCTACACGCACCTCCAACAGGCGCAGCCGGTAGCGCTGTCGCATCACCTCCTCGCCCACGGCTGGGCGCTGGCCCGCGATGTTGATCGGCTGGCCGATGCCCGTCGTCGTGTCGATATCTCCGTTCTCGGCGCTGGTGCACTTGCCGGGTCCTCGCTGCCGCTCGATCCGGAGAAAACAGCCGAGTATCTCGGGCTCGCCGGCGTCTTCGAAAATAGCCTCGACGGCGTCAGTGACCGCGATTTTGTCGCCGAGACTCTCTTCGCGCTCGCACTGCTTGGTGTGCATCTCAGCCGCGTCGGCGAAGAACTCATCCTGTGGGCATCCTCGGAGTTCGCGTTCGTGGAACTCGACGATGGTTTCTCGACCGGTTCATCGATGATGCCGCAGAAGAAGAATCCCGATATTGCTGAGCTTGCCCGTGGCAAGGCCGGTCGACTCATCGGCCATCTCACTGGCTTCCTCACGACGCTGAAAGGCCTTCCCCTCACATACAACAAAGACATGCAGGAAGACAAGGAGCCGCTGTTTGATGCCGTCGATACCGTACGGCTTACCCTGCTTGCCCTTGATGGGATGATCTCGACCATTCACTTCCGAACCGAGCGCATGGCCGAGGCCGCATCGTCGCCCTATGCCGCGGCCACTGATCTTGCCGAATGGCTCGTCGCCCGCGGAATGCCGTTCCGGCAGGCGCATGCGGTCGTGGGGGAGAAGGTCCGTACGGCGCTCGCAGGAGAAGGTTCGCTGAGCGATCTCGTCGCCGCTGACGATCAGCTCGGTCCTGAGGCCGCAGCCCTGCTCGAACCTGGCGTCTCGGTCACCCGTCGCACCACTCGCGGCGGCGGTTCGCCCGCAGCCGTCGCCGACCAGATCGTACGGTTCCGCGCTCGCCTCGACGGATGAGTCGCCGGCCCGAGCTTCTCACCGCTGAATCCGAGCGCCTTGTTGCGTCGGACCGCGTGGGCGATGCCTGGTCGGTGATCGCCCCCGTCGACAACCCCAAGCTCCGAGACGAACGGGAGCGAATGCGGTCTCTTATCGCCGAGCGCCCGCTGCCGCTTGATCGCACAGAGCGACCCGGGCACCTCACTGGCAGCGCGCTGGTCGTGCACGCTGACTTGGAACGTACCTTGGTCCTTTTCCACACGAAGCTGCAGATTTGGGTGCAGCCAGGGGGTCATGCCGATGGTGATGCCAACCTTGCCGCGGTGGCCCTACGAGAAGCCACGGAGGAGACCGGAATCCTAGGCCTGCGAGTATGGCCCGTGGCCGTCGACCTCGACATTCATAAGGTCCGACCTCCACAGGAGGACGCCCATTTCCATCATGACGTACGGTTCGTTGTTCTTGCCCCAGACGGTGCCGAGATTGACGCCAACCATGAGTCCCAGGCGCAGCGCTGGGTCAGGCCGATAGAACTCCTCGAGCTTGGGGTGGACCCAGGACTTCAACGCCTTTCGACGAATGGTCTGGCCCTCGCCCGCTTCCTCGTTGGCTAGTGGCCGCGGTGACCTACCTCTGGTTCGGACAGGAATCCGACCTGACTGTCGGAACTAGATGTCCTTGGGGACATGGCAGGACTCCATGTCGTTGACATTGGCGAGGCCATCCATTCGGGCCGTGTAGAAACCTCCGGCGACTCGCTCAGACACGAGAAATGCGAGTTCTCTGTCGGGAGTGTCAGCCGTGGCCTCGGCTAGCCGAGTGACGTGGGCCTCGCGGTCAGCAATGTAGGCGTCCCAATCCTCGAACCACCGGTTGAGCCGGCCGAGGTCGTCGGCATCGGTGACCAAGGGTAGAAGAGCGCGGAGTTCGGCGACCATGGTGATCGTGAGGTCTGTGCCAGCGCGAACTACCAGACCATGACTCTGCGCCGACTCAGCCTCGTGACCAGGTGGAAGCTGATCAATTTCGGCTTGGATCGGTGTGCACACCTGTACGGCAGCTTCGGAGAACGCCGTGTCGGCAAAGCGGTCCGGGTTCTCGCGGGGCGCGCCCAGATAGATCCATCCCCAGAAGCCGACCATGATGATGACGAGAAGACCGAGCGCGAGTCGGCCCGGTGTCCAGTAGCGGCTATTCATCCGGGGGTGCCTCGGTTGTTGTTGTTGTTGTCGGCGGTGGTGGCTCAGGTTCGACAAAGATCGTGACGATTGCGAGCGCTTCGCCCTCGGCCTCGGCTTCGGGATTCTGCGACCAAACCGCACCGATCACGTGAGTGTCCCCACCATCAGGGTTGGCCAGGAACTCGACGGCAACGCCAAATCCCGCAGCAGCGAGGACTCCCTCGGCGTCGGCCTCGGTGAGACCGACGACGTTCGGGATCGGGAACAACTCCGGCTCGATGGCTACTTCCACGATGATCTGTGTGCCGCCCGGTACCAGCGATCCTGCGGCCGGAGACTGGAAGAAGATCGTTCCCGGTTCGTGGCTCCATGTCTGGACATCGATGCCTTCGATGCCGAACACGCCTTCTTCGAGAAGTAGGAGGGTCTCCTCATCGAGTTGGCGTCCGACCAGATTGGGGACCATGGCCTCTTCGGGAATGGTCGTGGTGGTGGAACTTGGTGGGGGAGTCGGAAAGTCCTCCGCGGGCTGGCCTTGCATGGCCGCGGTCATCAGTTCGTGCCAGATCAACGCAGGGAACGTGCCGCCTTGCACCTTTTCGCCATAGAACTCGGTGAGCATCGGTCGCTGTTCCTGCGGGTAGCCGACCCATATTGCCGCGGCGCGCTGTGCTGTGAAGCCAACGAACGTGGCGTCAGCGTTGTTCTGAGCAGTGCCGGTCTTGCCTGCGGCCGGCCAGCCGTCGAGGGCAGCACGAGTGCCGGTGCCGTAGCTGACGGCCGTGCGGAGCGCCCAGGTCAGCTGGGCGGCAACGGCGGCGTTCAGCACGCTCGAGCTCTCGAGTGCGTGCTCGTAAAGTGGGGTGCCATCGTTGTTGATGACCCGGGTGACGTACACCGGGTTGACCCGGGTCCCTTGGCGAGCGAACGTCGAGAAAACCGTGGCCATCTCGAGCATGTTGACGTTCTCGGTGCCCAGGATGGCGGCACACACCGGCTGGATTCGGCCTTCGCCGATGCCGAGCCTTTCGGCCATATCCACGAACCGAGACGGACCGATGTCGATCATGACCTGAGCGAAGACAGTGTTGCGCGAGTAGGTGGTGGCGGCGGCGATCGTGCTGTCGCCGTCGGTTCCACCACGGACGGTCCACTTCGGACCACAGACCTTCTCGACTTCGAGTGGGCTGGTGGCGTCGTAGACCCTGGTGATCGGAATGCCGAGTGACAGGGCGACGGCGAGGCCGATCGGCTTCATCGATGAACCGGCCTGACGGCCCGAGCCACTGGCCAGGTTGAACTTGGCGTCATCGTCATCACCGAAGAAGTCGCGCCCACCGACCATTGCCAAAATATGCCCGTCGTCCACCGGCGTCGTTCCAAGGATGACCGCTGCTGCGTCAGGGTTTGGTGTGCCGTCGTCTCTGAACTGTGGAAGTACACGCTCGACCCCCGCTTCAGCCTCAGCCTGCAGTTCGAGATCGATTGTGGTGTAGATGTTCAAGCCGCCCTCGAACAACAGGCGGGCTCGGTCCTCACGGGTGGGGCCAAACTCGGGGTTGCCGAGGAACCATTGCCTCACGTCCTCGACAAAGTGAGCGGCCGGGTACTCCTCTTCGAGGATGGCTACGTCCTCGACCAGGTCGATCGGTTCGAGCAGCGCAGCGGCGTAGTCCTCCTCGGTGATGTATTCGTTGGCGTACATCCGTAAGAGAACGAGATCGCGTCGATCTCGAGCGGCGTCATAGTTGCTGTGCGGGTCGAACCTTGACGGCGCTTGGATGAGACCGGCGATCGTGGCGACCTCGACGATTGTGAGCTCGTCCACCTTGAGACATTCGCGGTCGTCCTCATCTGCGGCGGAGGCCTGACGGGCGCAGCTCGGTGGTCCGAAGTACTCGCGTGCCGCGGCCTCGACTCCGTACGCACCGTTGCCGAAGTACACCCAGTTGAGGTAGCGCTCAAGGATGAACTCTTTGGTGTAGCGCTGCTCAAAGCGGCGGGCCATGAAGATCTCTTCGATCTTGCGGCCGGCAGTTTGCTCCGAGCGATCAAGAAAGACGTTGCCCACGTACTGCTGAGTGATGGTGGAACCGCCCTGGCTTACGCCTCCGGCGCCGACGTTGGAGCGAGCGGCGCGCAGGATGGCCTTGAGGTCGACGCCGGCGTGGTCCCAGAAACGTTCATCCTCGATGGCGACGACGGCGTTGTACATCAGTTCAGGGACCTGATCGAACGTGATGTCTTGGCGGCTCTGCTCGCCCCGTAGTTCTGTGATCAGCGTGCCGTTGCGGTCATACACTCGTGACGACTGTGCGGTCTCAAGCGCGCTGACAGAGAAGTCCTCACCGAAGAGAGTGTCGAAGTCTTTGGTCTCCACTGAGCAGGCAGTAGCCACGAGGAGCGCGACCAAGAGCGCGACAAGGGGACGGCGGAAACGACGCATGCCGCCATTCTGACGGCAATTGCGCCCCGAACCACTGCACCCTCGCATATCGTCGTATCTGTGATTCTTGATGACCTGAAAGCTCGTGGCCTGATACAGGACCACACGGACGAGGCGGCGCTGCGCGCCAGGTTGAGTAACGGTCCGATCACCGTCTATTGCGGCTTCGATCCGACAGCCGACAGCTTGCACGTCGGAAACCTGGTGCCCTTACTACTCCTGCGCCGTTTTCAGGATCATGGCCACCGGCCGATCGCCCTTGCTGGCGGTGCTACTGGGATGATCGGCGACCCGTCGGGTCGCTCCGAGGAGCGGAATCTCCTCGACGACGCGACGATCGACCAAAACCTTGAGGTGATCAAGGTTCAATTGGCATCCCTGCTCGATATCGGTGGCGTCGCAAGGATGGTCGACAACCGCGACTGGATGGTCAATAAGACGGCTCTAGAGTTCCTCCGCGACGTTGGCAAACTCATCACCATCAACACCATGCTGGCGAAGGAGTCGATCCGGACGCGTCTTGAGGGTGAGCAGGGCATCTCGTACACCGAGTTCTCGTACATGCTCCTCCAGGCCAATGACTTCGTTGAACTCTTCGATGGCTACGGATGCGAGATGCAGGTCGGTGGGTCCGATCAGTGGGGCAACATCACCGCCGGCATCGACATGGTGCGACGTAGGTTCAGTACGCCGGCCTTTGGCCTCACTGTTCCGCTCATTACGCGCGCCGACGGCGCGAAGTTCGGCAAGAGTGCCGAGGGTGCCGTCTACTTGAGTCCCACGAGAACTCTCCCGTACGAGTTCCACCAGTACTTCCTGCGAACCGATGATCGTGATGCGGAGCGCTTCTTGCTCCAACTCACACTGCTTTCGGTCCGAGAAGTGGCGGCGATCATGAGCACCCACAACGATGCCCCCGAGCAACGACATGCGCAGTCGGCTCTGGCCGATGCCGTGACCGAGTTGATTCACGGGCCAGGTGAGGTCCGAAAAGCCAAGCTGGCAGCGGGTGCGTTGTTCGGCGGGGGACATCTCGATGCTGAAGGACTGGACGCACTCCGCGGCATCGTGCCGGAGACATCCGTGGAAGGTTCTTTGGCCGCTGGAGAGGATGCGGTTGTGGACCTTTTGGTCGCCACCGGGGTTTGTAGCTCCAAGGGTGACGCTCGCCGCACGATCGAACAAGGCGGAATCCGAGTCAACGGCGAGCGAGTTGGCTCCGTAGACGGGGGTTTTTCGTTCATTAACGGAAGATTTGCGTTAGTGCAACGCGGTAAAAAACAGCGTCATCTAGCGGTAGTTGGCGTGTGACTCGAGAAATCTCACTAAAATCGGAGAATATCCTCTAGATCGGGTGGGACTTGCCTGCTATAGCGCTAACTTCTTCCGGGCTGCAACGCCGAACAATTACGTTCGGAGGGAATCTGGAGCGTCAGGGTTGAACTTCCCTGGTGATCCGGATAACGTAGCAACTCGCTCCAATCGGGTGCCAATAGGTATTCGGCGGAGTTTGCAAAAGGCACCAACTTTCCGCCCAGCGGTCAGTGTGCCCGGCACTGCGGTGCTGATTGCTCCTTGAAAACGGAAGAGACGGACGCAAAAGCGAGTGCAGGTAGCGTTTTAGGTTTCGCGACTTATTTCGTTATCTGTCAAATAGTAATGTCGACCCTGTCCAACGGGTCGGCGAGCCAGTCGGCGTACTTCGGTACAACGGCGAACGTCATCTGAAGCCTTCGGGTTGATGATGGCAACAAGTTGATCATCGCTAGCCAGCGATGGTCACGCTCAACGTAAATCGCAAGCTTCCCACGCGATCATCGCGCTGTTCGCAGTGCCGTGATTGGGGAGTGAGCAAACCGATTTAAGGATCAGCTTCGGCTGGTCTGGAGATCTCGACGGAGAGTTTGATCCTGGCTCAGGACGAACGCTGGCGGCGTGCCTAACACATGCAAGTCGAACGAGAACCCGGAGCTTGCTCCGGGGGACAGTGGCGAACGGGTGAGTAACACGTGAGGAACCTGCCCTAGAGACCGGGACAACCATTGGAAACGATGGCTAATACCGGATGCCTTCACATGGTCGCATGACCGAGTGAAGAAATGCTCAGGCGCTCTAGGAGGGTCTCGCGACCTATCAGCTAGTTGGTGAGGTAATGGCTCACCAAGGCATCGACGGGTAGCTGGTCTGAGAGGACGATCAGCCACACTGGGACTGAGACACGGCCCAGACTCCTACGGGAGGCAGCAGTGGGGAATATTGCGCAATGGGCGAAAGCCTGACGCAGCAACGCCGCGTGAGGGATGACGGCTTTCGGGTTGTAAACCTCTTTCAGGGATGACGAAAATGACGGTAGTCCCAGAAGAAGCTCCGGCCAACTACGTGCCAGCAGCCGCGGTAACACGTAGGGAGCAAGCGTTGTCCGGATTTATTGGGCGTAAAGAGCTCGTAGGCGGTTTTGTAAGTCGGATGTGAAAACTCAGGGCTCAACCCTGAGATGCCATCCGATACTGCAATGACTAGAGTCCGGTAGGGGAGCATGGAATTCCTGGTGTAGCGGTGGAATGCGCAGATATCAGGAGGAACACCAATGGCGAAGGCAGTGCTCTGGGCCGGTACTGACGCTGAGGAGCGAAAGCATGGGGAGCAAACAGGATTAGATACCCTGGTAGTCCATGCCGTAAACGTTGGGCACTAGGTGTGGGACCTTCTAACGGGTTCCGTGCCGTAGCTAACGCATTAAGTGCCCCGCCTGGGGAGTACGGCCGCAAGGCTAAAACTCAAAGGAATTGACGGGGGCCCGCACAAGCGGCGGAGCATGTTGCTTAATTCGAGGCAACGCGAAGAACCTTACCTGGGTTTGACATGTAGGGAAAAGCCATAGAGATATGGTGTCCTTAGGGGCCCTACACAGGTGGTGCATGGCTGTCGTCAGCTCGTGTCGTGAGATGTTGGGTTAAGTCCCGCAACGAGCGCAACCCTTGTCCTATGTTGCCAGCGGGTAATGCCGGGGACTCGTAGGAGACTGCCGGGGTCAACTCGGAGGAAGGTGGGGACGACGTCAAGTCATCATGCCCCTTATATCCAGGGCTGCAAACATGCTACAATGGCCGGTACAGAGGGCTGCAAAACCGCGAGGTTGAGCGAATCCCACAAAGCCGGTCTCAGTTCGGATTGGAGTCTGCAACTCGACTCCATGAAGGCGGAGTCGCTAGTAATCCCGGATCAGCAACGCCGGGGTGAATACGTTCCCGGGCCTTGTACACACCGCCCGTCACACCACGAAAGTCGGCAACACCCGAAGTCAGTGGCCTAACTCTTAGGAGAAGGAGCTGCCGAAGGTGGGGTTGGTAATTGGGGTGAAGTCGTAACAAGGTAGCCGTACCGGAAGGTGCGGCTGGATCACCTCCTTTCTAAGGAGTATGTAATCGTCATCTTTGGTGAGCATTTGTTTCACCAGATGACGAATACTCATGGTTAGCGCACTGGTAAATAGTCCATATGAACCTTGTCTTAGCAAGTTAACTTATGGGCTTTTTCGTTCTCTGTTTCGTTTTGAGGGAGCACTTCGGTGCTGACCTTGGCGGCCTCTGTTCCTTTTCGAACACGCCGCAGTCGACATTAATGTCGACCGTTGCCCCTTGAGAACTGCACAGCGAACACGAGCATCTTCAACAATATTGTTGATGTATTTTAATTTTGTAATTAAGAATTCCAAGCTACTAAGGGTCAACGGTGAATGCCTTGGCGCCTACTACCGAAGAAGGACGTGGACGGCTGCGAAAAGCCACGGGGATCTGCCTATCTAGAGTTGATCCGTGGATATCCGAATAGGGAAACCTGGTACTCGTAACGGAGTACCACGCCGGTCTGAATACATAGGGCCGGCCGAGGGAACCGGGTGAATTGAAACATCTAAGTAACCCGAGGAAAAGAAAGCAAAAGCGACACCCCGAGTAGCGGCGAGCGAAACGGGTAGAGCCTAAACCATTCTGGTGTCAAGCCTGACGGCATTGCCAGGGTGGGGTCGTGGGACCGAATAGGAGGGGCGTCAGACCTTCCACAGAGTTACAAATCTGTCAGTTAGCAGAAGTGTTTTGGAAAAGCACGCCGCAGTGGGTAATAGCCCCGTAAGCGAAAACTGTACAGACTCTGTTTCGTCATCCCGAGTAACACCGGATCCGGGAAAGCCGGTGTGAATCTGCGAGGACCACCTCGTAAGGCTAAGTATAGGTAGGCGACCGATAGTGAACTAGTACCGTGAGGGAAAGGTGAAAAGTACCCCGGGAGGGGAGTGAAATAGTACCTGAAACCGTTGGTCTACAATCAGTCAAAGCGTCGTCTCGAGCTTGCTCGAGGCCGCGATGGCGTGCCTTTTGAAGAATGAGCCAACGAGTTACGGTGTGTGGCAAGGTTAACCCGTGAGGGGAAGCCGGAGCGAAAGCGAGTCTGAACAGGGCGTTCAGTCGCATGCTGTAGACCCGAAGCCGAGTGATCTATCCATGGGCAGTGTGAAGCGGGGGTAAGACCCCGTGGAGGCGCGAACCGACCTAGGTTGAAAACTGGGCGGATGACCTGTGGATAGGGGTGAAAGGCCAATCAAACTCGGTGATAGCTGGTTCTCCGCGAAATGCATTTAGGTGCAGCGTCGCATGTTCAGCCATGGAGGTAGAGCACTGGATGGGTTAGGGGGCCTACAAGCTTACCGACCCCAGCCAAACTCCGAATGCCATGGCTCCAGAGTGCGGCAGTGAGTCCTCGGGGGATGAGCTTCGATGGACGAAAGGGAAACAGCCCAGACCGCCGACTAAGGCCCCAAAGTTCTGACTAAGTGGTAAACGAAGTGGGATTGCCCAGACAGCCAGGATGTTGGCTTAGAAGCAGCCACCATTGAAAGAGTGCGTAACAGCTCACTGGTCGAGTGATCCCGCGCGGAAAATGTAACGGGGCTCAAGTCAGACGCCGAAGTCGCGGACTTCTGCTTTGCAGGAGTGGTAGCGGAGCGTCGAGCCTGGAGCGAAGCGGCGGTGCAAACCGACGTGGACCGGGCTCGAGTGAGAATGTAGGCATGAGTAGCGAGAGAGGGGTGAGAAACCCCTCCGCCGGAAGTCCAAGGGTTCCTGGGGAAGGATAATCCTCCCAGGGTGAGTCGGGAGCTAAGGCGAGGCCGAGAGGCGTAGTCGATGCACAACCGGTTGATATTCCGGTACCACGGGTTGCGCGACAAACGCCGACCTGCAGTTGCTAAGGGGATGGCCGGCCCTTCGGGGCCGACAGGAACCGACCCACTGCGGCGAGGCGAGTGATGCGGGGACGCAGGAAGGTAGATGATCCCAGGCGATGGTTGTCCTGGGGCAAGCGTGTAGGCCGAGGCGTAGGTAAGTCCGCTCCTCATAAAGGCTGAGACGTGACGCCGAGCCGTTCAAGGCGAAGTCATTGATCCTCTGCTGCCAAGAAAAGCCGCTAGCGAGTGCAACCGGTGCCCGTACCCCAAACCAACTCAGGTGGACAGGTAGAGAATACCAAGGCGATTGGGAGAACTATGGTTAAGGAACTCGGCAAATTACATCCGTAACTTCGGGAGAAGGATGACCGCATTAGGGTAAAAGAACTTAGCGTTCTTAGCTCGAAGCGGTGACACAAACCAGGGGAAAGCGACTGTTTACTAAAAACACAGCAGCGTGCAAAGTCCTAAGACGACGTATACGCTGTGACGCCTGCCCGGTGCCGGAAGGTTACGGGGAAGGGTCAGCCTTCGGGCGAAGCTCTGAACCTAAGCCCCGGTAAACGGCGGCCGTAACTATAACGGTCCTAAGGTAGCGAAATTCCTTGTCGGGTAAGTTCCGACCTGCACGAATGGCGTAACGACTTTCCTACTGTCTCAACCATAGACCCAGCGAAATTGAAGTACGAGTAAAGATGCTCGTTAGCTGCAGAAGGACGGAAAGACCCCGTGGACCTTTACTACAGCTTGGTATTGGTATTTGTTATGCGTTGTGTAGGATAGGTGGGAGACTTGGAAGCGTCGGCGCTAGCCGATGTGGAGTCAACCTTGAAATACCACCCTGCGTTTGACGGATATCTAACCTACGCCCGTGATCCGGGCGGGGGACCGTGCCAGGTGGGTAGTTTGACTGGGGCGGTCGCCTCCTAAAAAGTAACGGAGGCGCCCAAAGGTTCCCTCAGTCTGGTTGGCAATCAGACGTCGAGTGCAATGGCACAAGGGAGCTTGACTGCGAGACTTACAAGTCGAGCAGGTGCGAAAGCAGGGCATAGTGATCCGGCGGTTGCGTGTGGAAGCGCCGTCGCTCAACGGATAAAAGGTACCCCGGGGATAACAGGCTTATCTTCCCCAAGAGTCCATATCGACGGGAAGGTTTGGCACCTCGATGTCGGCTCATCGCATCCTGGGGCTGAAGCAGGTCCCAAGGGTTGGGCTGTTCGCCCATTAAAGCGGTACGCGAGCTGGGTTTAGAACGTCGTGAGACAGTTCGGTCCCTATCCTCTGCAGCCGAAAGAGATTTGAGGAAATCTGTCCCTAGTACGAGAGGACCGGGATGGACGTAGCTCTCGTGTGTCAGTTGTTCCGCCAGGGGCATTGCTGATTAGCGACCTACGGAAGGGATAACCGCTGAAAGCATCTAAGCGGGAAGCCTGTTCCAAGATGAGATCTCTCACCGGGTTAACCGGGTAAGGCCCGTGGAAGACCACCACGTTGATAGGCCGGAAGTGTAAGCGCAGTAATGCGTTCAGCTGACCGGTACTAATCGGCCGAGGGCTTGGTTACACATTTTCACTCGAATTGGGTGTTCGTGCTCGCTATGGAGTTCTAAAGAGGTCTGTCCCTCTCTCCGCGCATTTTCTGCGCCGGGAGAGGTCTGCGGTTTCGGCCGCAGCGACAACACATTTTCGGTGGCGATAGCGAATGGGTCACACCCGTTCCCATTCCGAACACGGAAGTTAAGCCATTCAGCGCCGATGGTACTTGGGCCGTCAGGCCCTGGGAGAGTAGGACGTCGCCGGATTTCTCACACTCAAGCCCCGCTTCGGCGGGGCTTGAGTACGTTTTAGGCCCATTTCGGGTGAGGGGGACCCGTTTGTTGGTCCAGTTGCTATGAGAGCATTTGGTTCTGGTTGGCCCATTGAGGGGGACCCGTTTGTTGGTCCAGTTGCTATGAGAGCATTTGGTTCTGGTTGGCCCATCGTAGGGCGAACTCGGTTGGGGTGAGATCTCCGTGGGCCGAGTGGGGTCGGTTCTTGTTGTAGTCGAGGCGCCAATCCTCGATGAGGACCTGGGCTTCGAGCAACGAATCGAAGTGCCACAGGTTCAACAGTTCGTCACGTATCCGGCCGTTGAATGATTCGATCCAGGCGTTCTGCCACGGCGAGCCGGGATCGATGAAAACGGCGGCGACGTGATTGAACCGGCACCAATCCGCGATCGCGTACGCCACAAATTCTGGCCCGTTATCGAAACGAACGAACGCTGGCGGGCCGCCCCGCTCGACGCAGAGACGGTCCAACACCGCGACGACGTGATCGGCATCGATGCTGCGGTGCGCTTCGGTCGCGAGGGCTTCGCGAGTGAACTCGTCAATGATGTTGAGCAGTTTGATGGTGCGCCCGTCGACGGTCGTGTCGAACTGGAAGTCCATGGCCCACAGGGCGTTCGGGGCGATCAGCGACATTGATCCGACACGGGTCCCGACACCAGTGAGTCGTTTCTTGCGGCGTTTCTGGGGAACTCGCAGGCCCTCGTCACGCCATAGACGGCGGACTTTCTTGTCATTGATCTGCCAGCCCTCACGACGCAGACCCTTCGCGGCGCGGCGCCAACCCCAGCGGGGCCGGCGTTTCGCAAACGCCCGTAGCCACTCCCGGATCAGTTCCTCCTGCGCCGATGGGACCGGCGCGGCGAGACGTTGAGTCGACCGGGGTTGGCCCACCGCTTTGCAGGCTCGTCGTTGCGATACCCCGAACACGTCTTCAAGCTCACACACGGCTTGACGGCGACGGTTCGGAGTCACCATTTTCCCTCGTTGAGATGCTTCAACATGTCAATGTCGAGCGCCTGATCCGCAACGATCCTCTTCAGCCGAGCGTTTTGGACCTCGAGCTCTTTCAGCCGTTTAGCGTCATCGGCTTTCATTCCGCCGTACTGCGCCAGCCAGCGATGCCAAGATGATTCCGCGATGCCGAACTCTCGGCACACGTCCTCAACGGTCATGCCGGCGGCCATCAACTTGTGACCCTCGGCAAGTTTGCGAATGATCTGCTCGGGCGAATGACGCCTCTGCTTCTTCGTCATGGGATTCATTGTCCTTCCTGCCGCCTTCGGCGGCAACGGACTCCCACAACAACTGGCTCAACTCACGGGGCTCACCTCACGGGCCCCAGATGACTCCCTTGATGGAGTCCCGCCCGGCTCAGTGACGGCCGGCGATAGGATCGACACCCATGTCCAGCGACTCTCGTCCCCCCCGCGCCCGCCCCGGCGGCCCTTCGAAGGGCCGATCCGGTGATCAGCGCGGCGGCTCGAGCGGTCCGCCTCGCGGTGGATCCGGCAAGAGCGGCCCCCGCCGCAGCGACGGCGACCGCGATAACCGGGGTCGAGACGAGCGCGGCAGCAAGAGGCCAGGTGAGCGCCTTCCAGATCGTGACCTCGCTGGTCCAGCGAAATGGGGGCGTATCGCTCGACGGGGCGCAGGCAACATGAATTACGAGGAGCCGACGAACGATAATCGGCCCAACAAGCGCCCACCCGAACGCCGTGCGGAGAAGGAGTCCGAAGTACGGGACGGTCGATCTCGGCCAGACCGGACTCTTCCGACAGCAGCGGACCTGGAGCGAGTAGCGGGATCGGCCGTGAAGCGGGGGAGGGCTAGCGGAGGCTTCGAACGCAAGCCCCTAGCGGCGCGTGCGTCTCAGATCGTTGACCCAGCCGTGTCACTTCGTCGCATTGTCGGTGAGCCCCGGTGTACGTCGTTGAGCCGTCGGCTGCGCGATGCAAGCAAGGCATTCGAATCGGAGAGATTCAAGGACACAATCATCGCGCTACGGCCTGTCGTGCGGGAAGCGCCAGAGCTGCCCGAGGCGCGAGAACTCATGGGCCTGGCTCACTACCGCACGGGCAAGTGGAAGGAAGCCATCGAGCATCTCGAGGCATTCCGCGAGATCTCTGGATCGACCGAGCAGCACCCGGTGCTGGCCGATTGCCATCGAGCGATGAAGCACTGGACCGACGTTGATGAATTGTGGGCTGAACTCGGCGAATCGTCGCCGAACGCGGAACTCGTGGTCGAGGGAAGGATCGTCGCCGCAGGCGCACGGGCCGACCGCGGCGAAGTTGAGGCCGCTATAGGGCTGCTCTCAGCCGGATGGAAGGTCCCGAAGCGGCCGCAGCCACATCATTTGCGGCGCGCCTACGCGCTTGCCGACCTCTACGATCGTGCTGGTCGCGCCCCTCGGGCCCGCGAACTGTTTGCGTGGGTGGCATCGCACGACAAGGACTTGGCTGATGTGCAGGCCAGGGTTCGCGCCCTGGGCTGACGCTCAAACGCTTTTGGGTGAGTCGGTTTCAGGAGACCTCCTGGCCCAGTACATCCTCGGTCCAGTACATGCTCGGCCAGGTACATGGTCAACACCGAAATTCTCACGCCGGCGATGTCGGGTGGGACCCTCTGGCGGTGACGAAGCACCCATTGTGCGATGGTGTAGGGCATTGTCGCTGACCTCGTTCAACGCGCCTGCAGCAGGCGATGGGGTGAGCCGTTGAGCCCTTTTGCTGCGCCGGCCGAGCGTTGTCATCGATTGTCCGGGCGCCGGTGTACATCTCGCCGACCCAGTGGAGTTATGGTGACCGGGCCGCGGGATTGCCGCGACGCGGCACGAAGATATGGCGGCAAGGAGATATGGCATCGTGACCAACACCGCAGATCGCTCCGACATCAGAGAGGTCGAGCGCATCATCATCCGATTCGCTGGAGACTCGGGAGACGGCATGCAGTTGACGGGGGATCGGTTCACTTCGGCCAGTGCCCTCTTTGGGAACGACCTGGCAACCTTGCCGGAATTTCCTGCAGAGATCCGGGCTCCAGCCGGAACACTCGCCGGCGTCTCGGCCTTCCAGGTCCATATCTCGGATCATGACATCACCACGCCCGGTGATGCCCCGAACGTTCTCGTTGCGATGAACCCGGCAGCCCTCAAGGCAGACCTTCCGAAGGTCGAGTCGGGTGGCACGGTCATTGTCAACACTGACGCGTTCGATGAGCGAAACCTGGCGAAGGCCGGCTATGAGTCGAACCCGATTGAAGACGGCACCCTCGACGGGTACACGATGATCACGTCGCCGATGACCTCGCTGACCAAGGAAATCTGCAAGGACATCGGCGTGAAGCCCCGTGACGCTGAGCGGTCCAAGAACTTCTTCGCACTCGGTTTGGTGTCGTGGCTCTACAGTCGCCCCGAAGAGCCGACGATGCTCTGGATCGATGAGAAGTTCGGCGGCAAAGAATTGGTCGTCGCCGCAAACAAAGCGGCCTACAAGGCAGGTCACGCATTCGGTGAGACCGCTGAACTGTCGGCGAGTCGTCTTGCGGTTCGCCCCGCCAAACTCGTGTCCGGTACCTACACCAACATCAATGGCAACACGGCGCTGTCGTGGGGCTTGGTGGCCGGATCGCAGCTGGCCGGATTGCCGATCTTTCTCGGCTCGTACCCGATCACGCCTGCATCCGACATTCTTCACGAGCTGGCAAAGCATAAGAACTTCGGTGTGCGTACATTCCAAGCCGAGGATGAAATCGCTGCGATTGGCTCCGCGCTTGGTGCCGCCTACGGCGGCCATATCGGCATCACCACCACCAGCGGCCCGGGTATTGCACTGAAGGGCGAAACTCTGGGCCTCGCAGTGAGCCTCGAGTTACCGCTCATCGTGATTAACATTCAGCGCGGTGGCCCCTCCACGGGCTTGCCGACCAGGACCGAAGCCGCCGACCTCATGATGGCGATGTACGGCCGTCATGGTGAGGCCCCAATGCCGATCGTGGCTGCGAGCTCGCCGTCGGATTGCTTCGACACCGCGATCGAGGCCGTACGCCTGGCGATTCGTTATCGCACTCCGGTCATGTTGCTCAGCGACGGGTACTTGGCCAATGGCACCGAACCCTGGCGCCTCCCGGACGTCGGTGATCTCAAGGACATACCTGTCGAGTTCGCCAGCAGCACCAATCACACCAGTGAGGACGGCGAAGAAGTCTTCATGCCGTACATCCGAAATGGTGACATGGCGAGGCCATGGGCGATACCGGGTACCGAAGGGTTGATGCACCGAATCGGAGGCATCGAAAAGGAAGACGGTACGGGCAACATCAGCTACGACCCGGAGAACCATGGATTTATGGTTGAGTTGCGCGACGAGCGGATCCGCAAGATCGCAGACTCGATCCCACCGCTGGAGATATCGGGGGACCCCGATGCCGAGATACTTGTTGTTGGCTGGGGCTCCACATGGGGTTCGATTGCCGCCGCTACCGGTCGTCTAAATCGCAGTGGTACACCCGTTGCCCAGGTCCACTTGCGCCATCTGCACCCGTTTGCGCCGAACCTCGGCGAAATCCTTGCTCGGTACACGCATGTTCTCGTTCCCGAGATGAACCTCGGTCAGCTCTCTCGGCTCCTCCGGGCTGAGTTTCTGATCGATGCAAAGTCGATTACCAAAGTGACCGGGCAGCCATTTACGGCAGCCGAGATGGTCAACAACATCATGGAGGCCGTGCGATGACCACCGTCCCGCTCACCACCAAGAAGGACTGGACCAGCGATCAAGAGGTTCGCTGGTGCCCGGGCTGTGGCGACTACTCCATCCTCACTGCTGTGCAGATGATGATGCCCGAGCTCGACGTTCGCCGCGAAGACACCGTCTTCGTTTCGGGCATTGGCTGCGCGGCCCGGTTCCCGTATTACATGAACACCTACGGGATGCACAGCATCCATGGTCGTTCGCCAGCGATTGCCACCGGTCTCGCTGTCGCCCGCCCGGACCTCAATGTGTGGGTTGTCGGCGGCGATGGCGACATGCTGTCGATTGGGGGCAACCACTTGATCCACGCGCTGCGGCGCAACATCAACCTCACCATCTTGTTGTTCAATAACCAGATCTATGGGCTGACAAAGGGTCAATACTCACCGACGAGCGAGCAGGGCAAGGTAACCAAGTCGACGCCAATGGGCTCGATCGACTACCCGTTCAACCCGATCTCGCTGGCGCTCGGTGCTGAAGCGACGTTCGTCGCACGTACCCATGACATGGACCGTAAGCACATGCAGGAAATGTTCCGCCGTGCCCACGAGCACAAGGGCAGCGCGATTGTTGAGGTGTACCAGAACTGCAACGTCTTCAACGACGGCGCGTTTGCCGCGTTGACCAAGCGGGATGCTCGCGCTGCGATGCTGATCAACCTCGAGCACGGTAAGCCCGTGCGATTCGGGGTTGATAACGAGCGAGGTGTCGTGATCAACAACGACGGTGCCAAGATCGTTGAAGTCGCCGATGTCGGCGAGGATGCCTTGTACGTCCACGATGAGTCGGCATCCAGCACCGGCCCAGCGTTCGCACTTAGTCGCCTCGCCTCTGATCGTCAGTCGCCAACCCCCGTCGGTGTCTTTCGAGCCGTGGAGCGGTCCGAATACGGCGAGGCAGTTTCTGGCCAACTGGCTGTAGCAAATGAGAAGAACGGCCCCGGCGATCTCAACGCGTTGTTGCACAGCCTTCCCACATGGGAAGTCAGCTGACCGCCTGGGCCCTTGATCTCGACGGCGTCATCTGGCGCGGTACCGACACGGTTCCCGGCAGCCCGGAAGCAGTCGAGTTGCTCCGGAATGCCGGCCACCGGGTCGCGTTCGTGACCAATTCGGCACTCCGGACCCCGGCCCAGGTGGCCGACAAGTTGGCGTCACATGGCATTGACAACGCCGAAGCCGAGGTCGTGACCGCAGCGATGGCAGCGGCCACGATGGTTGAGCCAGAGGAGCGTGTGCTCGCGATCGGATCTCAGGGCCTGCTCGACGCGCTCTCAGAGCGCGGTGCAGAGCTTGTCACCGACGGTCCGGCGAGTGCCGTGATCGTCGGTATCACGTTCGAGTTCGACTACGACAGCATGCGCCGTGCCATGCAGGCAATCCATGGCGGAGCGCGGTTCATCGCTACCAACCTCGACCCCACGTATCCAGCGGCAGATGGACTTCTGCCTGGTAACGGAGCCCTAGTGGCGGCGGTTGCAGCCGCAGCAGGGGTTGAGCCCGCCGTAGCCGGCAAGCCGTTCGCTCCAATCGCAGCGCTTACTCGCGCCTTGATCGGGGAGAAGGGGATCATGGTTGGAGATCGCCCGGATACCGACGGTGACTTTGCCACCGAGATGGGCTACGACTTCGGCTTGGTGTTGAGTGGCGTCACCGGCCCCGCCGATTTTCCGGTCACCCCCACACCGTCGGTCACCGGCGACGACCTTCTAGCGCTCGTACGCTCGAGCCTCGGCGCGTAGCTCACGATGGCTGCTCGGCGCCGCCTCGATGCTGAACTCGTGCGCCGCAACCTGGCATTGAGCAGCGCCCGAGCCCGAGCGCTGATCGAGTCTGGGCGAGTCACGGTGGGGGGTGCCCCCGCGTTGAAGCCAGCGCGCATGGTCGATCCGGGCGAAGCGGTAGTTGTTCTCGGCGACGGTCCTCGGTTTGTAAGCCGCGCCGGCGAGAAACTCGATGCCGCTCTCGACCGGTTCGCCGTCAATCCTGCCGGGCGCCGAGTTATTGATGTCGGGTCGTCGACGGGCGGCTTCACCGACTGTGTGCTTCAGCGTGGTGCCAAGGAGACGGTGGCGATCGACGTGGGCCGCAATCAACTCCACGAGAAGCTTCGGGCCGATGACCGGGTCGCGGTACACGAGCAGACGAATGTGCGTTACACCAGCCCCGATGATGTCGGTGGCGCGGGTGATCTTGTGGTGGCGGACCTGTCGTTCATCTCACTACGTACGGTCGCTGAGCCGATCCTCGCCCTGGCTTGCCGCGGCGCTGATCTGCTCCTGCTCGTGAAGCCCCAGTTCGAAGCAGACAAGGCGGATGCCGACAAAGGTCGGGGCGTAATCCGAGACCCTGCCGTTTGGCTCGACACACTGATCTTGGCAAGTGGTGCACTCGCGGCCGCGGGAGCCGCCATTATGGGGGTCATGGTCTCACCGATCACCGGGAGCGACGGGAATGTCGAATTCCTTGTTCATGCCCGAGCACACGACGAACCGGCTTCTGATGTAGATGTTCTCGCCTGGGCCCAGGCCGCCGTCGTGGAAGCGGAGGGTCTCTGATGGCCTCGATTGGCGTAATTGTTCACCTTGGCCGCGAGGCAGCGAGCGAACACGCTCGTGAGCTTGCCGAGTGGCTGACCAGTGAGGGCCACGAGGTCCGAATGCCCGAAGAGGACGCGGCTACCGTTGGCGGAAGCACCCTCGCGGTCCCGGCCAGTAGATTCGCCGAGGGCCTCGATCTGGTTGTGAGCCTCGGAGGCGATGGATCGATGCTGCGGGCATTGGAGTTGGTCGGCGAGGCCGAGGTGCCGCTTCTGGGCGTCGATCATGGCCAGCTTGGCTATCTCACCGAGGTCAAGCCGAGCAACGCACGTGAGGCAGTAGAACGATTCCTCAATAGCGAACACCAAATTGAGAAGCGGATGCTTATCTCGATGGTGCTCACGCCGGGCGGAGGCGGTCCGGTTATCGAGCATCTCGTACTCAATGAGGTCGTGGTCGAGCGCTCGTCTGAGGTCAACACAATTCGCCTTGCCGTGGATCTCGACGACGACTTCTTTACCACCTATACCGTCGACGGCATGATTGTGGCGACGCCGACCGGCTCCACGGCCTATGCATTCTCGGCCCGAGGCCCGATCGTTGACCCCGCGCATCGATCGCTCCTGTTGACGCCTGTGTCGCCGCACATGTTGTTCGATCGATCGCTGGTCTTGTCGCCCGATGCGGCTGTGCGGTTACGTGTTGACGGGCACCGCCCAGCCACAGTGTCAGTGGACGGTCGTAGGATCGCCACCGTGGGCGATGGTGCGTCAATTGAGTGCACGGCCGCTCGCTGCTCGGCCCAATTCGTGACCCTCGGATCACGTCCCTTCCACCGAGTTCTCAAAGCCAAATTCGGACTCAACGACCGCTGAGATCTACTCCATGCTGACTGAACTACTCGTCCGTGACCTGGGCGTAATCGATGAATTGTCTCTCGTCTTGGGCGAGGGCATGACGGTGGTGACGGGCGAGACGGGCGCGGGAAAGACGCTGGTTGTTGGAGCGATTGATCTCCTTACTGGAGGTCGAGCGGATGCCTCCCTTGTGCGCCCCGGAGCCACCGAAGCCGAGATCCAAGGTCGTTTTGTGCGCGGCGACGACGAACTGATCGTCCGTCGAGTGATTCCGCGTGAGGGCCGCAGCCGCGTCTACATCAACGGCCATCTGTCCACGGTGGCCGCCCTGACCGATCACGGTGTCGACCTGATTGACCTCCATGGTCAGCACACCCACCAATCTCTCCTGAAGCCCGCAGTGCAGCGTGCGGCTCTTGACCAGTTCGGTGGGGTCGATACCGGCCCGCTCGCCACATTGCTCGATGAATTGCGGTCAGTCGATACCGATCTGTCAGAGCTCGGAGGTGACGAACGGGTCCGAGCCCGCGAAATCGATTTGTTGCGCCATCAGCTCGCCGAAATCGACGCTGCCGGAGTCGAAGATGGCGACGAGGACGGCCGCCTTGATGAGGAAGAAAGCTTGCTCACCGATGCCGGAGCACACCGTGAAGCCGCCAGGGCTGCCGTCGCCGCCCTTGACGGCGACGGACCAGCGGCGACATCGGTCGCCGAGGCTTTGCAGGTTCTCGACGCCCGCTCACCGTTCTCTGATCTCGTCAGTCGGTTGCGAGGGGTCGAGGCCGAACTCGCTGATATTGCTGCTGAGGCTCGCAATCGAGCCGAACAGATCGAAGACGACCCGGAACGCCTTGAGCTGCTGCGGCACCGCCGCGCCATGTTGCGGGAACTGCGACGCAAGTACGGCGAAACACTCGAAGAGGTTGTGGCGTTTGGTGTCGAGTCACGCGATCGACTGGCGGAACTGAGCTCGTTCGAGGAGCGGGCCAACGCTCTCGATGAACGACGGGCCGGCCTGTTGGCCAAACTCACCCGGGTCCGTGCCGAAGTGCTCTCGGCGCGCACTGAGGCGGCGCCGCAGTTTGCCGCGGCGGTTGAGAAGAATCTCAAGGGTCTCGCCATGGCCGGTGCCCGGCTCGAAGTCACCATTGGGGGAGAGGCAGGCGACGACGTCACCATTCGGCTTGCCGCGAATGCCGGCCACGACCCACAGCCTCTCTCCAAGGTGGCGTCCGGCGGCGAGCTTGCCCGAGCCATGCTGGCTCTGCGGCTGGTGCTTACCTCGGGCCCGCCGACTCTGGTCTTCGATGAGGTCGATGCCGGGATCGGCGGTGAAGTCGCCCATACAGTGGGCGCCAACCTTGCCGCGCTCACGGATGAGCATCAGGTTCTTGTGGTCACCCACCTTGCGCAGGTCGCGGCCTGCGCCGATCACCACGTCGCCGTGTCCAAGCGTGAAATAGACGGCGTCACTGTCAGCGCCGCCCATCTGTTAGGCGATGATGCTCGCGTCGTCGAACTGTCACGCATGCTTTCCGGTTCGCCCGACAGCAGCGCCGCCCGAGAACACGCAGAAGAATTGATCGACTCCGCCCGGCTACAGGCGGCCTCCCGTTTGGCTCGGCGTTGAATTTCGCGCGCGAAACCTGTGACCAAACGCGCGATGACGTCTCGTGAGGATTAACGTGAGATTCCGATGACGAAGCACATCTTCGTGACCGGTGGCGTCGTAAGCGGCCTCGGAAAGGGCCTCAGCGGTTCATCGCTCGGGCGTCTTCTGAAAGCCCGCGGCCTCCGCGTTGCCATGCAGAAACTTGACCCGTATCTCAACGTGGATCCGGGCACCATGAATCCCTTCGAACATGGTGAGGTGTTCGTTACCGATGACGGTGGCGAGACCGACCTTGATCTTGGGCATTACGAGCGGTTCGTTGATGAGAATCTCACCACTGATTCCAATGCCACTACGGGTTCGATCTATTCGTCCGTAATCGCTGCGGAACGCAGGGGCGACTATCTCGGCAAGACCGTTCAGGTGATCCCCCACATCACCAACGAGATCAAGCGGCGTATCAACCGGCTTGTGAGCGATGACGTCGACGTGATCATTACCGAGGTCGGCGGCACGGTAGGCGACATCGAGATCCTCCCATTCCTTGAGGCCATCCGTCAGTTCCGTCTCGATGTCGGTCGTAACAACGTCTGCTACGTCCACGTGACGCTGGTGCCGTTCATCGGCCCGTCTGGGGAGCAGAAGACGAAACCCACCCAGCACTCCGTTACCGAGCTGCGAAGCCGAGGTATTCAGCCTGATGCGATCGTGTGCCGTAGCGAGGAGCCGATCAGTTCCCACCTGCGCCGCAAGATTTCCAACCTGTGCGATGTGCCCGTTGAGGGCGTGGTCAACGCAGCTGATGCTCGCAGTCTTTACGAGATCCCCCTTGTGCTCCACAACGAGGGGCTCGACAACTATGTCTGTGACCTCCTCGGTCTCGGCGACCTTGAGATTGATCTGGAGCCGTGGCGGGCGCTGGTGAAGCGTGTCGAGGAGGCCGATGCGTCCGTGCGGATCGGGCTGATCGGCAAATACGTCAGGCTTCCTGATGCCTATCTGAGCGTCGTTGAGTCGCTCAACCACGCCGGAATCCATCATGGCGCTGATATCGAGATCGAATGGATCCAGGCCGAGGAAGTCGAGGGCATGCTTGCCGCGGGCCGACTTCGCGACCTTGACGGCATCGTCATCCCCGGCGGGTTCGGCGAGCGCGGCGTGGAAGGCAAGATTGCGGCCGCTGGCTACGCCCGTGAGAACAACATCCCCTGCTTGGGCTTGTGCCTCGGTATGCAGGTCATGACGATCGAGTACGCCCGAAATGTGCTCGGACTAGCCAACGCCAACTCCACCGAGTTCGACAATCGCTCGCCCCACCCGGTCATCGATCTGATGGAGAGCCAGCGCGATGTCACCGATATGGGCGGCACCATGCGATTGGGCGCTTATGTAGCCCAGCTCAAGCCAGGGTCGCGAGTTGCTCAGGCCTATGGCGAGGAAGTCGTGAGCGAGCGTCATCGTCATCGCTATGAGTTCAACCCCAAGTACCGAACCCGGTTTGAGGAGAGCGATCTCCAACTCTCGGGGGAATCTCCTGATGGCCGTCTGGTCGAGTTTATAGAACTCGACAACCATCCGTTCTGGATCGCCACTCAGGCGCATCCGGAGTTCAAGAGTCGCCCGGACCGCCCAGCCCCGCTGTTCCGCGAGTTCATCTCGTCGGCCATGGGCCGAGCCGAGGGCAGGAACCCTCAACTCCCGTCTATTGCCGCCGACACTCCGGCCACGGCAGATTCGTGACGCAGCCCGGATCTCGATCTGATTCTGGTTTCACATTTGTTGGAGAGCGCGTCATACACGAGGGAGTTGTGATCACGGTCTACGAGGCCGAGTTCACGACCCCTGACGGCGAGAAAATGATGCGCGACATTGTTCGCCACCCTGGCGCTGTCGGCATCGTGGCTGTCGACGGCGATGAGGTCGTGCTGGTTCGCCAGTTTCGAGCGCCTCTCGCAACCGACATCCTTGAGATTCCTGCCGGCAAGCGTGATGTCGCTGGCGAACCGCCCGAAGTGACTGCGAGTCGAGAACTGGCCGAGGAGGTCGGATTCGAAGCTTCGCAGATGGAGTCGCTTGGCGGCTTCCATAACAGTGTCGGATTCTGCGACGAATACGTCCACCTCTTTCTCGCTACAGGTCTTACGCCAGTGGGCTTTGCGCCCGACGGCCCCGAAGAAGAGCACATGCAGATCGTGCGGGTTCCGCTCAATGAGGTGACTGCCGCAGTTGATGACGGCACGATTACCGATGCGAAAACAGTCATTGGTTTGCGGGCTGCCCTCGCTCGCCTCGGCCGCTGAGGCATGCTCTGAGGGTGGGAGCCGCCCCAGAGATCGCCGACGACACGTTCGTCCTCGACCCTGACCTCGAGGACTTTCTGACCTGGCTGGCGGTCGAACGCGGCCGATCCGCCAACACGCTCAGCGCCTACCGGCGTGACCTCGCCCGCTATCAAGTCCATCTAGCCCGTCGAGGACGAGCGATTAGGTCGGCCGTTGCCGACGATGTGATCGCGTTCGTCCACGTACTGACGGGAGAGGGGCTGGCTGCATCCTCGATTACAAGGACCCTGGTTGCGGTCCGGGGCGCTCACCGATTCCTTGTCGTCGAAGAAATGCGTGCCGACGACCCCGCCGCCGACGTGGAGATTCCGCGCGTGCCACGGGGACTTCCGAAGGCACTCGCGGTTGGCCAGATCACCGCGCTTATCGAGGGTGTGACTGGCGACGACCCGGTGGCTCGCCGTGATCGAGCCATTCTTGAGGTTCTCTATGGCACCGGAGCCCGTATCTCTGAGATCGTCACGCTCTCAATCGGTGATGTCGACCTTCACGATGGGCTTGTGCGGTTGATGGGCAAGGGCTCAAAGGAACGAATCGTCCCGCTTGGTCGCCACGCTGCAAACGCGGTGGCAGCGTGGTACGAACCATCGGGTCGGGGAGTGATGCAGCCCGAGCGATGGGCTCGTCGAGGTGATGCGGAGGCGGTCTTTCTCAACCAGCGAGGTGGTCGACTCAGCCGCCAGGGAATCTGGGGCGTCGTCACTGCGCGCGGCCGCGTTGTGGGCTTGGGCGAGGAACTGACGCCACACGTCCTTCGACATTCGTGTGCCACGCACATGCTCGACCACGGTGCCGACATTCGCACGGTGCAGGAGCTTCTTGGCCACGCCTCCATCTCGACCACGCAGGTCTACACACTGGTGTCGACCGAACGACTTATGAGTGTCTATCGGTCGGCACATCCGCGAGCCCTGGGGCGGTCCTGATGAGCAACGCCATGCACCTCTCCCGTCGGTTCTTCGGCTCGTTGAAGCCGGGAGGGCCATCCGAGGCCGACCGCTCATGGGTCGAGACGACCCTGTCTAAGGATGAGTACGGCCTTTGGTGCCGCATGTCAGGCCCTGATCGACGACACTCCACCCAGGTCGGACGAGACGTCGAACGGATCCTAGGCAATGAAGCCTCGTTGCCGGTACTCGCGGCTGCCCTACTTCACGACGTCGGCAAGATCGAGGCCGGCCTCCGAACGTGGGGTCGCGTCATAGCCACCTTGTCGGCCAAGGTCGCCGGCCGCGACGCCGCCAAGCTCTGGATCAAGTCCAGCGGCTTCACTCGCAGGGTGGGCCTCTACCTGCATCACCCTGAGATCGGCGCTGACATGCTCGAACTGGCCGGTTCCGATCCGCTCACCGTCAAATGGACCGAAGAACACCATCGCCCCGCCGACGAGTGGACGCTCTCCACCGAGATCACCGGCGCCCTCGACGCCGCTGACAACGACTGACTCATACGGGGCCTGCGTCGTAGCAGCGTGTTCGATATGCCCAGCGTTACGTACTCAGGCCCCGATTTGGCGGTCGGGGCGGATTCGCACAATCACGCGTTCTGATGTGATCTCCGGGGTGTAGTTGCCGCCCGTGTACTTGCGCGACATCTCATCGATGTTGGCACGGGCCTGGTCGCCGCCGATCGTGTCGACGACGGTGCCGCGCACCTCGACGTAGGAGTACGGGTTCTGGGCGTCCCAGATTGCGACCGAAACCCGACCGTCTCGCATCATGTTCTTGTATTTGGCGCGATGGATCTCAGTATTGATCAGGACGTGTTCATCATCACACCCAACCCACATCACACCGGTCTGGGGTCCACCGTGAGCAAAGAGAGTGGTGAGCGCGCCAAAGTTGGGGCCTTCGCACAACTCTCGGGTCTTTGGTTCCAGCATGTTGGCTCCTTCAGTTACATGGGCTCGCGGACCTTACAGCGACAAGGACCGTGGCTAGTCGGCTAGGAGGCCGATGTTTTCCTTTGCGCGGGTGAGGGTGGTCGCGGCGATTTCACGGGCCTTGTCGGCGCCAACCTTGAGTAGACGGGCAGTCTCGGCCGGATCAGCCTCTAGCTCCGCGAACCGAGCCTGGATCGGCTCGAGCAACGCCACCACGGCATCCGCGGCGTCGACCTTCAGTTGACCATATTGGTCGTAGTCGTCGGCCAAGGAGGCGGGGTCGCCACCGGTGGCCGCGGCGAGAATCGACAGAAGGTTACTGACGCCCGGTTTCTCACTGAAATCGAACCGCACCTCACCGTCATTGTCGGTGACGGCGGAACGGATCTTCTTGGCGACCCGTTTTGGATCGTCGAGCACGTTCACGGTGCCCTTCGCTGAGTCGAGTGACTTCGACATCTTGTTGGTCGGGTTCTGCAGGTCCATCACTCGCGCTCCCGCCGGCGGAATAACAGCTTCCGGGAGTACGAACGTTTCACCAAAGCGACCGTTAAACCGCTCAGCGATGTCACGAGTGATCTCGATGTGCTGGCGCTGGTCCTCGCCCACGGGCACCTCGTTTGTGTCGTAGAGAAGGATGTCGGCCGCCTGAAGCGCGGGATAGGTGAACAGGGAACCCGAGATGAACTCGTGCTGGCCTGATTTGTCCTTGAATTGGACCATGCGGCTGAGTTCGCCGAACGACACGTTGCACTGCATTAGCCAGGCACACTCGGTGTGCTCGCGCACATGGCTCTGCACAAAGAGGATGCACACTTCGGGATCAAGACCGCTCGCCATGAGGAGTTGGGAGAGGCGCAGAGACTCCCGCCCGACTTCGCCGGGTGGTTTGGGAAGGGTGAGTGCATGGAGGTCGACGACACAAAACACCGCGTCGGTCTCGTGCTGCATCACGGCCCAATGGCGGATCGCCCCAAGTAAATTGCCGAGATGGAGTTCACCGGAGGGTTGGATGCCTGAGAAGACGCGTGTCATGGCGCGAAAGGTTACGGCGCCTGGTCTTGGTTCGGTTCGATATTCGTTGAGCCCGTGGGGGAAGGGCCGTTCTCCCCGTCGCCAGTAGATCAGTAGGTCAGTAGATCCTTGACCAGCAACGACACCGGACCATCCGTACGCGGTTTCGCATCCATCCTGTCGAGCGGAGTTCGCGCATGCCCGCGTCCACCCGTGGATACCCGGTCCGGATGGCCGTGGTGATTTGGGCTGGCGTTCGAGTTCTTGGACCGCATTGAGGAAAGTCGGGCGCCGAAACGGCCCGGCACGAAAGAGAAGTTCGGTTTCGATCACGATCACGGCAGTGACCCAGTCAAGTCCTTGCGTCGTTGTTGGCCAGGCTGGGTTGTCGTGGAGGTGCAGGTCGCGTCTGAATCAAACGATTCCGTAGTCACTCATATCGTGTCTACGGAGTGAATCAGGGTGTTGAAGGCGTCGCGATTGTGTCGAGGCCGTCTAGGGTCACCTGAATGCCGTACGAGGTTCACACGCCAGTATTCGACGGACCGTTCGACTTGCTGCTGCACCTGATTCTGCGTGAACAAGTCGACCTCTATGAGATCAACCTCAGCGAGATCGTCGACTCGTATCTCATCGAACTCGACCTCATGGACAGACTCGACCTCGAGGTCGCGACAGAGTTCCTGTTGATCGCAGCCACATTGGTGGAGATGAAGACTCGTCGGCTTCTGCCCGAGGACAACGAGGTCGATCTCGATGATGAACTCGGCCTGTGGGAGGAGCGCGATCTGTTGCTCGCCCGTCTGGTCGAATGCAAGACGTTCAAGGACGCGTCCCTGATCTTGCGAAAGCTGTCAGCCAACGCGGGACGGTCGTACCCGCGCCGTTGCGGTCCGGTCGAGGATCACTTTCTCAGCCTCGCTCCTGACTTGCTCGCGAAAACCACTCCTGATGATCTGCGCGCCGCCTACCTAAAGGCAACTGCACCGAAGCCGGTGGTACGGGTCGACCTTTCTCACGTCACGCCGATCAAGGTCACTGTCGCTGAGGCGGTCGAGGAACTGATTGACGAGTTACCACGGGTCGGCCGCATTACGTTCCGCGACCTTACGGCCGAACTCGTCGACCGGATCGAAGTCGTCGTACGATTCTTGGCGGTTCTGGAGCTATTCAAGCAAGGACTGGTCGAACTCGAACAAGGTGCAGCGTTCGGTGACATCACCGTCGTGTGGATGGCGGACGATCGTGTCTCCGCCGACGAAATCAAAATCGATATCTACGAGGGCTGAGATGGCCGATCACGTTGCCCCCGCGCTGGAAGCGATCCTTCTCGTTGCCGAAGAGCCCCTGCCGGTGGAGCTTTTATCCCGCCTCGTTGGCGCCCCAGTTAATGAAGTCATCGAGCTCTGTGACTCGCTCGCGGCAGAGTACGAGGCCGACGGCCGAGGGTTCATTCTGGCCCGGATTGCTGGTGGCTACCGCTATCAGACGGCACCGGAGCAGGCCCCGTACGTCGAGCGTTTCGTGCTCGATGGTCAATCGGCACGCCTCTCGGCGGCCGCGCTGGAGACGCTTGCAGTTGTTGCCTACAAACAGCCTGTGTCTCGTAACCAGATCGCTTCGATTCGTGGCGTAAACGTTGATGGCGTGATGCGCACGCTTCAGCAGCGAGGCTATGTCGACGAAGTTGCCCGTGACCCGGGGCCCGGGCAGGCCGTGCTGTACGGGACAACGCCCACGTTCCTGGAACGGCTAGGCCTTCACTCGATTGACGATTTGCCGCCACTGGGCGAGTTCTTCCCCGGCCCCGCTGTGGTCGAGGCGCTGGAGCGGGGCCTGCGCGTCATCGAAGACGATAGTGAAGTTGGGGACAGTGAAGTTGGGGACAGTGAAGGCTCAGGTCAGGACGCAGACGAGTGATGCACGAGGGTGAGCGGCTTCAGAAGGTCCTCGCCCGGGTTGGTCTTGGCAGCCGTCGGGTCTGTGAGGATCTGATCGCCGATGGTCGTGTCACCGTCGATGGTGTGGTCGCGGTGCTCGGAAGACGAATTGACGTCGATGCCACTCTGGTCGAGGTTGACGGTGCAGTCGTGGGCATCAAGCCCGACCTGGTCCACTACCTGCTCAACAAGCCGACGGGCGTGATCAGTACGGCGGAGGACACCCACGATCGTCCGACGGTTGTGGAGTTGGTGCCAGAGGAACCTCGGGTGTTTCCCGTCGGTCGTCTCGATGCCGATACCGAGGGCCTTCTGATCATCACGAACGATGGAGAATTGACCCATCGTTTAACTCACCCATCTTTTGGGATCGAGAAGGAGTACCTCACGCAGGTTGAAGGCGAGCCGTCGAGAGCTGCTTTGCGGGAACTTCGTGAGGGCGTCGAGTTAGAGGACGGACCTACGGCGAAGGCTCGTGTCACGGCCGTTGACCCCAGCCTGCTTCGCATCACGATTCATGAGGGTCGCAATCGTCAGATTCGACGGATGTGTGAGGCCATTGGTCACCCTGTGATCCGCTTGGTGCGTACCCGAATCGGCCCGATCGTGGATCGTCGTCTCAAGCCAGGGGAGTGGCGGGTACTGAACCGGGACGAGGTCCGCTCCCTTGAAGTTGCTGTCGGGAGCGGAAACTCTGGCGGGGCGCTCGAGCCGAAACGCTAACCTTTCACCCCGTGACCGACTCTCGTACTGCTGTTGTCGTCGGCGTTGGTTTGATCGGCGGCTCGGTGGGCTTGGCTCTTAGGCGTGCCGGCTGGATCGTCACCGGGGTCGAGAAGTCCGCAGAACGACGCGTGCAAGCCTTGGCGGTTGGGGCCGTTGATGTCGTAGTCGCCCCCGACGAACTTGCGGCCGTCGCGGAATGTGATCTTGCGATCGTGGCGGTACCCGTGAATGCCGCCGCCGAGATCGTTACCGCTCTGCTTGCAGCTGGAGCCGCCGTCGTCACCGATGTGGGCTCGGTGAAGGGCCCGATCGCCGCTGAGGTAGCTGATCCCCGATTTGTACCGGGTCACCCCATGGCCGGTAGCGAGCAGGATGGCCTCGATGGAGCGTCAGCCGACTTGTTCTCCGGCGCCACGTGGGTGCTGAGCCCTACCGCAGAGACCGATGATTCTGCATTCGCTGAGGTTCGTCAGGTCGTGGCCAGCCTCGGTGCGCATGCAATCAACGTTCCCCCCGAGCGCCACGACACACTCGTGGCTGTCGTCTCCCACGTCCCTCATCTCACGGCTGCGACGCTCATGCGTTTGGCTGACGGTCGGGCCGAAGAACATCGTGCGCTCCTTCGACTCGCGGCAGGCGGCTTCCGCGACATGACCCGGATCGCGGCCGGGCACCCATCGATCTGGCCTGATATCTGCGCACAGAACCGCTCGGCTATCGTTGAGGTGCTCGATCAACTTGTCGGCGATCTTGCCGGTCTGCGTGACGTGGTCGCTGAGGGCGATCAGGCCAAACTTTTGGCCCATCTTGACGATGCTCGTCGCGCTCGCCGCAATCTTCCGACGACGGCGCCGGGGGCTGAAGCGATGTCAGAGATGAGAATTCCGGTTCTCGACCGTCAGGGTGAGATCGCTGCGGTGGCCACTCTGGCCGCTGATCTCGACGTCAATATCTACGATCTCGAGATTGCCCACTCCACCGAGGGACCTCGCGGTGTCATCGTTGTGCTCGTGGAAACAGCAATGGCCGAACGCCTCCAGGGCGGTCTGATGGCGCTCGGCTATCGCCCGTCGGTTCGGCCGCTTGATTAATGCGTGACCCGCTGCCGATCGCTCCGCTCGCCGCGCCGCCCGACGCCACGGTCAACGTGCCAGGTTCAAAGAGCATCACGAATCGTGCGCTGATCACGGCTGCTCTTGCGGCCGGCACCACAACGCTCGAGGGTGTGCTGTTCGCCGACGACACGCACGCGATGCTTGAGGCGCTCATTGAGCTGGGAATCGAGATCTCGGTCGACGACGAGGCTGCCGGCGTCCTCACTGTCGTCGGGTGTGGTGGAGAACTACCGGGTAAAGAGGTGTCCCTCGACGCTCGCCAGTCCGGTACTACAGGGCGCTTTCTCCCACCGCTCGTGGCGCTCAGCGAGGCGCCGGTTGTGGTCGATGGTCACCCACAGTTACGGGCCCGGCCGATGGACGACCAGATCGCTGCCCTTCGCTTGATCGGTGTGACGGTCGAGGAGTTGGGCGAACCGGGCCACCTTCCACTCAAGATCACGGGCCCACCGACCGGCCCTAGCGTGGCACTGCGCGGTGATGTGTCCAGCCAGTTTGTTACCGGGATGCTTATTGCCGGGGCGGTTTCGGGCCTCGATCTCCGCCTCACGACGGCAGCGATCAGCCGCCCATACCTGGATATGACCGTTGCCGTCATGCGGGCGTTCGGGGCCACAGTCAGTGAAGACGACGGCACGGCTTGGGCCGTAGGCGGCGGCTACACAAGTCCTGGTAGCTACCGGATAGAACCCGATGCTTCGGCAGCATCGTATTTCCTCGCCGCCGCGGCGATCAGCGGTGGGCGTGTCCGTATCGAGGGACTCGGCCGGGCCTCGCTCCAAGGTGATGTTGCGTTTGCCGATGTGCTCGCCGATATGGGCGCCGAGGTCTCTATCCAAGATGACGCGATCGAGGTCCAGGGACGCACCCTGCGAGGGATCGACGTCGACCTCCGGCACATTTCTGACACGGCTCCGACCCTCGCAGTTGTGGCTGCCTTTGCCGATGGCCCCACGACCATTAGCGGTATCGGGTTCATCCGAGGCAAAGAAAGCGACCGCATCGCTGGTCCCGTCGCCGAACTTAACCGCTGCGGTGTCCCCGCGGAGGAGACCGATGACGGATTTATCGTGCGCCCCGACGGTCGTGTGCACGGCGCGACGTTCGACACGTATGAGGACCATCGCATGGCGATGGCGTTCTCTCTTGTCGGTCTGATGGTTGACGGCGTGGCCATCAACGATCCCGGATGTGTTGCCAAGACGTTCCCCAACTACTTCGCTGCCTTGGAACAACTCCGTTGACCGGGCAGAATGGTGCCCCAATGAGGGTGATTGCCATTGACGGGCCCGCCGGGTCAGGCAAGTCCACTGTTGCGCGAGC
>Ga0315324_10000070_pt1 | contig 39416 bp, 57 predicted proteins | sample M150021515metaG_FD_203919 | JGI IMG/M metagenome (GOLD analysis project Ga0315324, IMG submission 203919) | Ammonia-oxidizing marine archaeal communities from Monterey Bay, California, United States - M1 500m 21515 | ecosystem: Environmental > Aquatic > Marine > Intertidal zone | place: USA...
ACTCAGTGTTCTCACTAAGGTGCTTATCCATAAAGTCAAAGTAACGTGCTACTGTCTCTGACCAGTTCTCTCTTCTGTTCTTCTCCGGTAGCCATCGAGCGTAGCGAGATAGAGCTATGAAGTTTTGGTAATCTGTTGGTAGGTTATTCATATCACTTACCCTCTTTAAAGTTAATCTCAATCATCTCTATCCCTTCCTCGTCTATGTATATGTAGTAGGTTAGCTCACCCCTGTTGTGCTGGGCAACAGCATCTAGGATACCTTCGGTATACGCTTTCTTGTACGTCCAGTAATTAAAGGCACCACCCGCGGCAAGCCAAATCAAACTTATTATTAAGTATTCCATTCACTTTCCTCAAAGTCCTCTAAGAATCTATATCTTCTTTCAATTAGTTTCTTCTCAAAAGCATCAAGAAGTTCCTCGGGCTCTATCTCTAGCTCCTCACATATAAGACACACATCATACGTGGCAGCTATGAAGTCCTTTAGTTCAGGTAGTTGCTTCAAAAGTCACCACCCATAGTACCTGCATAGTACACCTTCATACCACTGGCATATGTCTTCTCTTCTAAAGCACCGTAGCAATGTTCTTTGTATCCACAGAATGCACACTGCATACACAGCTTAGCCTTGCCCTTGTCTATCACAGTAGCACCGGCTATCCTCATAGGTGGTGTGTCTAACTGCATCTTAGCCTTGAGGTCTACAATATAAGTGTCTACATCTGTATCTAACTCCTGCTTACAGAGCTTAAGTGTTGACTTGTTCTTATTGAAAGCTAAGAAGTAACCTACCTTTCTACCAGCTGTCTTGCCATAGGCACTCAGCTGTTTGATGTAGCCAAAGGTATCACCATCTACGCCATACTCTTTGAACTTATTCTTCCAGCTCCAATCGCTGGCTGTCTTGACATCCACTAGCTCACCGTCAATCTCACAATCCTGTGAGCCATTGATGTCCTCTACTGTGTGCTTCTTCTGTTGCCCTGTTACCGTGTGTCCTGATAGTTTGACGATAGCCAGCAACACCGCCTCTAGTATGTGTCCTTGTAAGAAGGTGAGGTAAATACTACCATCTATCTCCTCAGCTTTGTACCCTTTGATGTTGTACCACTGGCTACGTTCACACCTACCTATACCTGACATACGTAAGGTACGTTTATCTTCATAGGGTTCAAAGGCTTGTACTAATGCCTCAGCTACCTCGTCACCAACTTGCTTTGCAATACCTTTTAAGTCTCCGGTGTATTCCTTTGACTTCATTACAGCATACACGTCTTGTACTAACGTATCTATCTTCTTCATTTCTCTTCCTCTCTTATTGTAATCTCTACTAAACGATCCAGATACCACTGTGCTTTCTTTAGGTCTTCTAATCCGTTCTTGTGTTTGTATCTAGTTATATATTTTATCACATTACCAGCGTGATAATTCATTTCTTTTGCCTCAATGTAATCAATACAACTAGTACCTCCCTGATTGTAATGGTCAGGGTTAATCTTATCCTTAGTGTGTGCCACTCCAGTCTCCTGCTGTTTGATATTCTCCTGTGATAGGACAACTCAGGTTATAATAACTTGTAGTTTCTTCCATACTCTGTACCAGTAACTTACCTATAGCTTCTGAATCTTCTGGACTACATTCTATTTGTATCTCATCGTGTATCACACCCAGTTGCTTGTAGTTTAGATGCTTAGCTTTGTTATGGAATATATACCACGACCTCTTAGCTATTATACTACCTGCTGATTGTAATAAGAAGTTAAGTGCTGACATAGGCTTCCTTGTGTATATCTTCCTACCATCTATAGACTTAACATACCCACGTGTTGCTGCCTTGTACGCTCTACTTTTGAGTGCTCCAAGTGCTGGGATATTCTTAAGGAAGGACTCTTGTACTCTCCTCCCCTCTTCCACACCCTTACCTAACTGAGCGCCAGTAAGCTCAGGCCCACACCCATATAAGAAAGCATAGATGAAAGTCTTGGCTGCGTCTCTGTCTGGTAGCCCTGCTGCCATCTGATTCTTAACGTGAATGTCACCATTAAGTAACTCATTAGTGTAGTCCTTATCCCCCATATAATGGGCTAGGCATCTCAACTCTAGCCCACTGAGGTCAGCACCTACTATTACTTTACCATCTCTTGCTTTGAATAGGGCACGTATCTCTGTACCAAAGGGCTTCCTTGAGCTTGGTACTTGTTGCATATTAGGGCTGTTACTTGACATCCTATGTGTTACAGTACCTAGTGTCCTTACCCTGCCGTGAAGTGCTTGTGTATCCTCATTGTATACATCAATCCAACCCTTTAAGAACGAGCGTATCTTATCATACGACAGGTACTTAGCTATTAGCTTGGCCTCTGGTATAGGTACGTTTTCCAGTACGTCTTCATTAATTGTAGGCTTTCCTGTTGGTGTAAGTACAGAAGGTTTCCATCCTCTGTGTACCAGTTGCTCACCTATCTGTAACCTACTACCAAGGTTAAACTCTGGGTACTCATAGAATCCCCAACCCTCCGGTGTCTTATGACAACCCTCTTCAAGCTGCTTAAGGTATAGGCTATGGTAGCTTCCATCTTTATTCTTGTAACTACCTGAGGCTTCCATATCTGCCCTCTCTTTAAACATAGGTAGTGGAGTAAAGGTATCCCTCACCTCAAACTCAAGCGTGCTTATGTCAGAAGATATGGTAGCGAGAAGCTTATGTGCACCCTCTATATCAAAGTGCCACCCACCTTCCTCTTGCTTCATACATTGCTTCTTTGTCTCATACTCTAGGTCTATTACATCTGGGTCTAGGTAGGTAAGCCCCTGCATTAGGTGCTTGTATAACTTGGTGGTTACTTCAACATCACGTTGACAATAGTCCATCATCTCCCAAGTAAACTTAGACCAGTCTGAGTAATCCCCTTTGGCATAGCCCAGCTCCTCACCCCAAGCATCAAGAGAATGCTTGACTGTCTTACCAAACAGGTGTGACAGTATAAGAGTATCAACTACCTCTATACCACTGAAGTCCACACCTAGTAGTCTCTCAAGTACAGGTACATCATAGCCTAATCCGTTATGGAAGATAGCTACATCAACCTGCTTCATAAAGTAAAGAAAAGGCTTGGCTGACTGGTGTGTTACGAACCTCTTGCACACCCCAGTGTCCACATCTTGTGCTACTATGCACCATACCACAGTGGGTGTAAGACCATCAGTCTCTATGTCTATTACCCACCTACTAGAAGTCTGCTGCATTCTCACTCACCTCTGGGTTGCGTCCTTTCTCCAACCTACCTGTTAAGTTATTAAAGTAAGCCCAACCTGCTTCGCCTGTCTGTCCTGTTCTTCTTAGCTTGGGTACTCTTATCCTTGTAGAGTTCTTAGTGTAATCGTCCTCACTAAGCTTGTCTCGACTAAAGAGTATGTTTGTATGACAAGCCTGTGGTATAGCACCACTACCTTTAACATCATACTCACTGATTTTATGAGGGTGGCTGCCGTCATCTGGCTTCCTAGTGTGTGTGCTCAGAATTACAGTAGCCTTTGTCTCTTTACATAGCTTAATAAACCTATCCATTACTTCTTCAACATTCTCATTACTGAGGTTCTTAATGGCTGTGTGTAAGGGGTCTAGTAGTATCACACTACAACCTAATCCCTTTACAAAGTATCTAATCTTGGCGAACATTTCCTCTAGGTCTATCGAACCACCACCATCAGTGTGTAGCTGTATCTTATTACCAAAGCCCACCTCAATAGCTTGCTCCATAATAGAGTCAACATCTAAATCCTTAGGTGTTGTTAGTTGTAGGTTTTCTCTTGTATGTACACTCACTACCTTCCTAATTGTCTCGTCAATGTTATCCTCTACCATAAAGCAACCTATCTTCTCCTTCGTCTGAGTAGCGAAGTGATAGATTAATTCATTAAGGATTGTAGTCTTACCAATACTAGTGTGTGCAACGATAGATACTAGCTCACCACGAGCCACACCCCCTCGCATCATATGGTTTAGGTTACCAAAGGATTCGGGCAAGGGAATTAGTTCTGTATCCCTATATTGTAGGAGGGCTAGCCTCATTTCCTCTATACTGGCTACACCTGATACTGTATATGGTTTGGAATCATTCCACCATTCATCATAAAAGGTCTTACCCTCACCAGCTACTAGGTAATCACTAGCGTCCTTGTACTTAGCCAGCTCTAGTATCTTGCACTTGTTTGGTCCTAGTATAGGTGCTATCTTCTTGGCCGCGTCCCTGCCTGCTTCATCATTATCAAAGCATAGGACTACAGTCTCGAATGAATCCAGCCACTCAAGGTTAGCTTTAATGTTATCCACACAGTTAGCACCGTTGTTTACTGATACAGCAGGCCATCGGCTACCAAACATTTCATACACAGACATAGCATCTAGCTCACCCTCACACACAGTGACAAACTTACCACCACTTCTGAATAGGTTCTGTCCAAAGAGTTTGTTATCCTTACTAGTATCACCAGCACCAAAGAACTTCTTGTCTGTTGTGATGCGTGTCTTTATACCCACTAGTTCGCCCTTCTTATTATGGTAGGGGTAGTGGTGTTTGCTTATGTTACCTTTAGTATCCTTCTCTGCCTTGACCTTGTACTTTTCTAAGGTCTCAGCCCTTAGCTTACGGTCTGGTAGGCTATAGTAATCACCTCTATACTTATCCACCCAATCACCTTTAGGAACTACAGTTAGTGTACCTTCTGTATCTCCATCAAAGCTATGTGTCTCACATTTATAGCAGTGTGTTTGACCGTCTGAATAGACAGCCAGATTGTCCCTGTTTTTATCCTGACCTTTAGAGGCACAGGTGGGACACTGTTCTTTCTTAACTAGCACGTTATTGCTTTTCATTTCCCTTCTCCGCTTATCCACATAACAGGTTATGTAGACTGAGTTAAATAAGGCTACCTTTCGGTAGCCCCATAGTTTAACTAACTGCTTTTAAAAGTCTGCTGGGTCGTAGTCTCCCCCGTCAACAGCCTTCTCCTCGACACGTAGTCTCTTACCTAGGTAGTGAGCACCAGTCTTGTTAATATCTAACTCCACTGCTACTGTATCCCCAAACAGCGACAAGTGATTAGCACCTGCCTCTTGTTTCTCTGAGTTATACACCTTAGGCTGACCAAACTCTTCCTTACGCTTAGCTAAGAGTTGAGTCTCTCCTTCTGGAATCTTCTCACTATCCTTATGAGTGGATACTTTTAATCCAGCTGTCTTAGCCACCTCAATACCTGCACTATCCAACGCTAGGGTAATACTATATTGTGGGTCTGCTTTGAAAGGTGCATTCTCAAACCTATCTGGTTCTGTCACGTGGTTGAACACCACTCTACCTGTTACTGTTAAAGTACTCATTGTTTGTAACTCCTATTTGTAGTTATCATCATATTAATACCTAAGCTTATACACTTAGGCATTCTCTTTAGTAGTACATAATACTACTATTGTAGTACATAACATTCAGAAGTTAAAGACTGATGCTGTGTACTACGATAGTACTGCTATGTATATATATATATACTAAGTACCTAACTTAGCATCCACTGAGGCTGTTTACTTTATACAATATATACAATATAAGGTCTAGCTTCTGTAGTTTACCAAGTAGGTATAGTATAGCATACTTTTTAAGTTGTTGTAACTTATTTTACATACTTACCCCCGAATGCTTGCCTATGTTCCTCTTCATACTGCTTAGTTTTCATATATTCCTTAGCATATTCCATAGCATCGGGCACAGTTGGGTCTGTTGTCACATAACCTTGCCCCTCTATCCACTCCAACTTACCTGTATCCTCTAACCAATACACAAACCCTTTTATTCTACTCATTATCTTCTCCTGTTTCACCTAAAGTCTTACTGATTATCAACTCACGCTCACGCTCAAGTCTTCTAAGCCTGTCTATACCATTGTCAACCGTACGGCCAACCATACTTATAAGTTGATTAACTCTAACTAAATCAACCTTAAGCTGTTCTAACCAATCATTATCATTCATAATCCTTATCCTCTATTATTTTACTAGTGCTTCTCCATTTGTTTCTTAACTCTCTTCTGTATCTGTGTAAGAAACTTGAGTCTTTGAAGCTTAGCTTATTGCCATACCTATCTCGAACAGCACCAGCCTTGATTATACCATCCATATACTGTGGGTTAATAGGTATTCCAAAGACCACCTTTGCTTTCTTTTTATGCCAATCATCATCCATTACTTACCCCCATTCTTATAGTATTTTACTAGCTCGTCCATCATAGCATCCATAGTGTCCATAATTGTACCCTCAAGCTCACGAGGATTGGATTCTAGAGCACATCTATCCCTGCGCCTTACCTCGGCCAAGATGCCTACTCTTTCTTCCTTATACTCGTCATATTGAGGGTGTTCTATTTCACCATTTAATATCCTCTTATCCATCATAATAACTCCGAGTATACATCAAGAAAAGTATCGTCCAAGAAGTCCTTGATGTGGTCAGGTGCTGCCTCAGCCATAAGCACGGCCATTACTAGACGCATATCAGAGTCATTAAGGTCTGTGTCTGGGTCTAATGCACTTAGTTTATCCTGAACCACCTCGCACTTGAGTAACTCGTCATAGTAAGGCACTAATGCACACTGTACTTTACTTGTAAAACTATTTATCTGTGTCATATTACTTCTCCTTATCAGATTGTATTTTATATTGGTATATATCTTTATTAAGCAATTCAGGGCTATAAGTACCCTGTGCTACTTCTACTAATATGCTCAACGCCTCGTCAAATGTATTATCAGAACCCAGCCAATCAATAAGCATTTGTTTATCTATATTATTCATAGTTGTAGTCATTTCATTATCTATAAACTCTTTCGGGTTCTTATTCATTTCTTTTATTTGTTGTAATCCGTACATATTCTTATCCTCATTTTATTTGTACTCTAGTAATCCCTAAATCCTTCATCCACTCTAGTGCCACTAGGCGTGACTGATTGACCATAAAGTTATCAGTGTGGATACTGACTTTCTTCAATAGCTTCACAGCATATATAGCTTCCTCAATATCCACGGTTATTATTTGAGAACTACTTCTCACCTATTTATCCTCCAGTTTAAGGACTAGGTGCTTGTTCACCTTATACCTCCTGTCCTTTTTGATTACATTAAATATAGCATTCACGTTATCCATATGGTGAATACTAGCCCACGCTATTGCATCATATGCATTAGCAAATACCAGTGTTGTCTTATCCATATCATTTCCTCTTTATAGTTATACCTGCCTTTTCTAATATCTCATCTGGTGTTAATACAAATACCAGTGACATTAGTACTAAGGTCATTCCCATCATAGTCAGTATGAAATATTCCATTACATTTCACCCCATCCAGCACTACGCAACCAAGCATTGTCTGCTCTCATATTGGCATCGTGTTGTGCTAAGGACTCCATCTTTCTTTTATCCTTATGGCACTCATCACACACAGCACGTTCACCGTATGGGTCTGTCGTACCACAACGAACCTGCCTTGCGTATACAGTAAAGTCATCTCTATAATGTTCCTCTAAATATTCTACGGTGTTTTCACACATAATAGTTTCCTTTTATTTAAGACGCTTCCACGCCTCCCAAGTTATAGACTGCAGTAAGTTTGGCCGTATGCCTAGCTTATCCGAAGCCCGCTTATAACAATCCTCAAAGAACGTGTACTGCTTATCCGTCAAGGAAAGTTCTTTAGCCGTTGCTGTTCTGCCTAAGGCTACAGCTATGGCGTGTCTATCTATTGTAACTGTTGTACTGGAATCGGGGTAAAGGATATTCATATAGAATGAACTTATCTTCCTACCATTCAATATACCTAGTATTTGTACATCATTAGTACCTATATGTAGTATATCCCTTGCCTTTTGTACAAACACTTTCATATGTCCACAAGTATCTGTAGTAATTAAGTCAATAGCTATCCTCTTATTCAGCTGCCATTCCTTACGGGGGCTTAATGCTGAGTGAATCCCTGCTATTTTGTTGGCTGGTAGCTTATATCTATCAGCTAGAATGTTTATCTGTTCGCTTTCGTATGTATACCAGTCTTTGTTAGTCTCTTCTATAGTTGCTTGGTTATACATCTTTATTATTCTGTTACTAATTATTGTTTTTGTCATAATGCTTCCTATAATTCTAGATAACGTGTTATGTCGTTTATCCCGCTTATCCCACTTATTACTTGATTCTTAATTACATTATCCCCTTTATCCTTTAGATTGTCAAATACAAACCAAATTGAATACAAATACAATAGACGATAAAAAACCCCGCGGGCTGGATGCCGTTGGGGTTTTGGTTAGGCTGCTTCTTGTAGTGATTTACAGCCTCCTTTGATAAAGTCAATAATCGCTTGTTGGCTCATTTTATCAAGCTTGGCGACTAAGTTAAAGGCTAGCTCCTCAAGTTGGTCATTACTCATATGGTCAATAATTGGCTCGATAGATTCAACGCTAGATTTAACTGGCTCGGCTTCTGCTTTGTCGGTCGTGTTACCTTTTGCATTTGCTCCACCCTTCGCGACTGCTTTTTCACTAATATTAGGGTTTTCGTCTTTACCGCCCTTTTTAAGTGATAAGTTTAGCTTTAGCGCCTTAGCTACTCGAGAAAACTGAGTAGTTAATACATTCATTGCTTTAGCATCTTTATCGTTTTTAAATACTAGCATAACGGCACAGATAGCTTTCTCGCCTTCCTTGCCTAACTTCATAAAGTCGTTTAGCTCTTTTTGCACTTCACATTGATTTTTGCTTGTGTTAAGTACTGTGGTTAGAAGATGCTTTTCGCCAGCATTTAGGCTTGCAGCCGTTTTAACTGCAGTCTCTTTTGTTGTTGCTTTCATAATGGTATACCTATAGTTCGCAGTAAGACAAACCCCAGCCGCGAGGCGGGGCGTGCAATACTGCTGATTGTTAGAGAAGAATCTAACCCAGAAGGGCGGGAACGGTCAAGCCATTCACTTAAAGATACTTCGTATGTTACAGAAGAATTGGAGATTATGCAAGTATTAAAGTCAATTCAGATAACGCGTTATGTAGAACGGGGTTTAAAACTAAGTATGTAGGAGGTATTAAATGGAGATGTATTTAGTAGTATGTATAAAAACCTAGCATACGCCCCTGAAACTATCAAACTAGCGATTGTGCCGTACTTCTGCATTAAGGCGGGGCATTGCTTGCCTTTTTGATAAAGTCTAGGTTCGGTGCGGGGCTAGGGCTGTAGCTGTGCGCCTAGATAATGGGTGTGTACAGTCTGCGGGGCTGATCGAAGGCGGTGCACGTGTGGGCGGTGGGTGGCCCGCGTGGGTGGAAAAGCTTCAGAAGTCGACCCCACCCCACCCCTTTTTGTGCAAGACAAATACCGGTGAACCCACCTCTGTCTAAAATTGTAATATTCTCAGTCTACTGTGAAACAAGCTTGTGAAACAATCGGGGCTTATCGCCTATCTTAGTGCCTAGTTAATCTATCTACAGAAGTGACTATCTGTAGTTTATTATGCTACAATAACGGGGTTAGATAGATAATTAAACTATATTACTAAGTATTTACAAAATAGGAGTTGCAATGAACAGACTTTTATGGTATAATATTGCTTATAAAGCAAAGGTGGTTTAACAAGAGCACTTACTAAGAACAACATAAGTTCGGGATACAGCAGTTAACTTATTGTAGTTCAATACAACAATACAAACTTAGTTAACTAACTTAGTAAGAGACTACAGTAGCTATATCTTATATTGTATATATTGTATTATGTATAAAAACAAAGCCACATCAGCAATATTTTGGAGAATAGTATGAAGCCTAAGGGTGAGATTAAAGTAGAATCTAATAAAGAAGCTAAACAAGTAGAGAAAGACTTGGAAGAAGAACTAAGATATGCAGTAGCTGCTGCTAAGGGTATTGTACCTGCAGATGCAGTTATTAAGATTGAACGTAAGATTGGACATCCTACCAGCAATGGTGTAGCCTCGGAAGCTAGGGGAGCTAGTGGTAAGAAATCTAGGAGAGCCAAGGGTTCTAAGTATAAGCCTACTGATGATGACTATGGTAAGGTAGAGGAAATGGTTACTATTGGCTTAGACCAACATACCATCAGTAAGATTATGGGCATTAGTAATGCTACATTGTCTAAATACTTTCAGCATACACTGACTACTGCTAGAGATAAACGTACAGCTAAGGTAGCTGGTGTAGCCTACGAGATGGCTGTTAGTGGTGAGAGCCCTAGTATGACCACCTTCTGGTTAAAGACACAGGCAGGTTGGTCTCCTAAGCATCACGTTGTTATTGAAGACAAGAGCTTTGATATTCAGTGGGCTGATAATGAAGCAGATATTGCAGATGCTAATAAGATACTAAGGGATAAGGACGAGTCAGTACATTAGAGGGAGCTATGGACGAGGAGAGGAGAGGCAGTATAGTAATACCCTATACGCCAAGGGAAGGTCAGCTACATTTACATACAGATAAGTCAAGGTTTAAGGTAGTTGTATGTCATAGAAGGTGGGGTAAGACTGTATATGCTATTAACCAGATGATTAAGTCTTCAGTAGAGGATTTGAATGCTGGTAAAAAAGCACCAAGATATGCATACTTAGCTCCGTTATTTAAGCAAGCAAAGACGGTAGCTTGGGATGAGCTCAAGAGATTACTTATAGGTTTTCCTAATGTAAAGTTTAATGAAGCTGAGCTTAGGGCAGACTTCTTGGGTGCAAGGATACAGCTATATGGTGCTGATAATCCTGATACTTTAAGAGGAATTTACTTGGATGGAGTTGTTCTTGATGAATATGCTCAGATGAATCCTAAGATGTATAGTGAGGTTATTAGACCAGCACTAAGTGATAGAAAAGGCTGGGCTGTATTTATTGGTACACCCAAAGGTAAGAATGAATTTTATGACTTGTATCACAGTGCTCCAGACAAGAAGAGTTGGGCTAGGTTCCTGTACAAAGCAAGCGAAACAGGAATATTAGACGATGAAGAGCTCGAACTTGCGCAACAGGATATGGCAGAAACTGAGTACGAACAAGAGTATGAATGTTCTTGGTCTGCTGCTCTTAGAGGGGCTTATTATGCTAAAGAGATTGAGGCTGCTTACGAGGGCGAAAGGGTTGGTAAAGTACCTTATGACCCAGCTAAACAAGTTGTTACATCGTGGGACTTGGGAGTAGCAGACGCTACTGCTATTTGGTTTGCACAGTTTGACGGCAAAGCAATTAACATAATAGATTATTATGAAAGTTCAGGAGAAGGTTTACCACATTATATCGACACCCTTAACGCAAAAGGTTATAACTATGGGGCTCATATCGCACCACACGATATTGTCGTTAGAGAGTTTTCTACTGGGAAGTCTAGGAAAGATTTAGCCTATAGCTTAGGTATTGACTTTCAGGTCGCACCAAAGCTTAAGGTAATGGATGGAATTGAGACTACAAGAACCACCTTAAACAAGTGTTGGTTTGATGAAGAGAAGACCAAGATAGGTCTTGAAGCTTTATTACAATACCGTAGTAGTTATAATGATAAGAAGAAGATATGGAGTCAGAAGCCAGTGCACGATTGGACTTCTCACGCCTCAGATGCCTTTAGGTATTTATGTATAACAGATGTAGTATTCACAGGCAACGATAGTGTTTGGGGAAAGGAACTACCTAAACAGAGTTACAGTTGGATTATATAAGGGAGTGGTATGATGAATACAAGATGGTTAGTAAATAAGATTGAAGAGATGGCTCAGGATATTAAAGACCTTAAAGAGATTATTAAGGCAGTGCCTAAGACCAAGGAAACCAAGTACCCAATTAATAAAGGTAAATAATGGCTAAGAAAATGACAAAGAGAGAGCTGTCTGCTCATCTAGAGGGAGAGATAGAAGCTTCCTTAGGTTACAGAGACGGTAAGCTCACCCAGCAGAGAGCCGATGCCCTTGACAGGTACTACGGAAAGAAGTATGGTAACGAACAAGAAGGCCGTTCTCAGATTGTCACTAGAGATGTAGCTGATGTAATTGAATGGATTATGCCTAGCCTGATGAAGATATTCACAGGTGGTGATAAGGTAGTTCAGTTCAATCCACAAGGTCCTGAAGATGTAGAGGCTATGAAGCACGCTACAGATTATACTAATTTTGTAATCAGCAGACAGAATCCGGGCTTTAGTATTATCTACAACTGGTTCAAAGATGCACTACTACAGAAGAACGGCATCGTCAAGCATTACTGGGATGACACTAGTGAAGTTGTTCGTGAGGAGTATAAGAACCTTACTGAGGAAGAATTCACAGCATTACTACTTGATGATAGTATTGAAGTAAAAGAACATACTGTTATAGGTGAAGAACAAGACGAACTAAGTCTTCAACCTACACAGGTACTACACGATGTTGTAGTAAATAGAACATATGAGGACGGTCAAGTAAGAATTGAGAACGTACCTCCAGAAGAATTCTTAATTAATAAATATGCAAAGTCTATTGAAGAAGCAAGGTTTGTTGCGCACAGGGTTAAGCGTACTAAGTCTGAGTTATTACAGCAGGGTTATCCTAAAGCCAAGATTGAGAAAGCCTTCAGCAATGATGAGGCAGACTACAAGGCTGAGAGACTTGCTAGGTTCCAACACGAGCAGAATAGTGTACACCCTTCAGGGAGTGTGGACGAAGGTATTTGGATTACTGAGTGCTATATTCGTGTTGACTATGATAACGATGGTATTGATGAATTAAGAAAGATTACGAAGGTTGGAGATGAGATTTTAGACAATGAGGCTGTGGATAGTGTTCCCTTCTCCTCCCTTACACCTATCCCTATGCCTCATAAGTTCTATGGTCTGAGTATTTATGACTTAATCTCTGACCTTCAACTAATTAAGACTACACTAATGCGTAACTTGTTAGATAATATGTATCTTACAAACAACGGGCGTTACGAGGTAGTCGAAGGACAGGTCAATTTAGATGACCTAATGACAGCAAGACCGGGAGGTATCGTCAGGGTACGAACACCGGGTGCTGTTAACCCTCTTAATACACCACAACTAGATGCCAACTCATTCAATATGCTTGGGTATCTGGACGGTATTAGAGAGGAACGTACAGGTGTTAATAAGAATGGCTTAGGATTGTCTGAAGGGGCTCTTAAATCACACCAAACAGCTTCTGGCGTGTCTCAGGTTATGACCGCAGCACAACAGAAGGTTGAACTTATTGCACGTGTCTTTGCAGAAACTGGATTCAAGGATATGGTTAAGTCTGTATACCAATTGATTCAGAAGTATGAGAGTCCTGAGAAGTTAGTTAGGCTTAATAACAAATGGGTTACGCTATACCCACAGGACTGGAAAGAGAAGGTTGATTGTACAGCACAGGTAGGCTTAGGCTTTGGTAATAAGGATATGAACCTTAATAACCTAAGTAAGCTTTCTCAAACTATACAGATGATTGCTCAACATCCAGCAGCTGGTATTATGCTTAAGCCTAAGAATGTTTATAACTTAGTAGCTGAGCAGATTAGAGCTATGGGCCTTAAGAATGTAGATGATTTCATTACAGACCCGGGTGACCAAGACCTACAACAGCAACAAGGACCTAGCCCAGAAGAACAAGCAACACAGATGGAGACACAACTTAAGGTGGAAGAGCTTAAGTTGAAGCTACAGAAGATGCAACAAGAGTCAGCTCTTAAACAACAAGAGATGCAGCTAGACGCACAGTTGCAGCAACAAGAGATTGACCTTAAGAAGCAAGAAGCTCAGGTTACTATGCAGATTAAAGCACAGGAGCTGGAGATTAAGAAGGCTGACTTAGCACTTAAGCAACAAGAACTAATATTAGAAAGGGAACAGAAGAGGCCAGTTAAAATTGGCAACTAGTTAAGGAAAATGACAACTCGTCAGGGGAAATATGGGAAACAGAAAGGAAGACCTCCGAAGAGGGGATGAAGCTAAATTAATATTAAACAACCCTCTATACAAGGAAGCATTTGGGACAGTCAGAACAAGGCTTACAGATGAATTACTAAGTACAGAGTATGAAGAGGGTAATGAAAGAGATGGTTATTATATGGCTATTAAAGCGTTAGAGCTGATTGAGGGTTACCTTGAATCAGTACTAGCAACAGGAAAGTTTGCCGAGAAGGGGCAATACTAAATTAAACTAAGCGAGAGGAGTAACTTATGGATTCTGTAGAGAACACCCAAGAAGTTAATACTATACCTACTAGAACAGGTGTAGGCAGTGCAGAAGATGCTGCAAATAAAATCCTAGGAATGTGGGACTCAGAAGAGCAAACCGCAAACGAGGAAACCAATACTAATGATGACGAGTCAGTGGTAGAGGATGAGGACGAGACAGTAGTTGAGTCCGAGGAAGCTGAAGTCGAAACTGAAGAGGGCTCTGATGAAGAGGAAACCTCAGGAGAAGTAGAGGAAAGTGATACTGAAGAAGAGTATGAAGTAGTAGATGAAGATGACCTCAAGTACACCATTAAGGTGGATGGCGAGGAGTTGGAAGTCTCTATTGACGAACTCAGAAGCGGTTATCAAAGACAAGCTGACTACACTCGTAAGTCTCAAGCATTAGCAGAGCAACGTAAGGAGACGGAGAACATCCAGTCCGAACGTCAGCAGCTAGAGCAAGAGAGGCAAATGTACGCAAATGGCTTACAGATGTTGCAAGAGCAACAACAGGCTAAGCTGTCTGAATTTGACAATGTTGATTGGAACTCCCTCAAAGAGGAAGACCCTTATCAGTATATGCTAAAGAAGGATGAATTCAGAGACGCACAGGAAAGAGTAGCTAACGCAGCTGAACAACAACAGTTCATACAACAGGAACAGATTCAAGCAGCGAATAAAGCAAGAGCGGGTTTTGTACAGAAAGAGTACACTAAACTTGCAGAAGCCTTACCTGAGTGGAGCGATAAAAACTCTACTATTAAGACAGACATAAGAGATTATGCTACTTCAGTAGGCTTCTTAAAGGAAGAACTTGACCAACTAGCAGACCACCGTAGTGTTCTTATTCTAAAGAAAGCTATGGAGTTCGACAAGCTAAGTAAGAAGGTATCTCCCAAAAAGAAGAAAGTCAAGACCGTTCCCAAAGTCCAGAAGTCCGGAAGAGGTAATTCAAAAGAAGACGCAGCCAGCGAAGTAGCCACTAAAAAGCGTACACGGTTAAGGAAGTCAGGCAAACAACAAGATGCCGCTTCCGTCTTTTATGATATGCTATAGGAAGAACCTATGGCGCACAAATAGGAGGGCATTATGCCTACTAATTTCGAAACTTATGATGCAACAGCAATCCGCGAGGATTTGTCTGATGTAATTTACGACATCAGTCCAACGGATACTCCGTTCCTGTCTGGTATCACTGGCAAAGGCACAGTCTCTAATACATTCTTTGAATGGCAGACTGAAGCTTTGGCTGCTGCCTCTGGCACAAACAAGCACGCTGAAGGTGCTTCTGCTGGTACAGCTGCTACAACTGCAACAACACGTCTAGGTAACTACACACAAATCTCTAAGAAGGTTGTGGAAGTTACAGGCACTCAAGACACAGTAAACAATGCTGGCAAGAAGTCTGAGATGGCACACCAATTAGCTAAAGCTTCTAAAGAGCTTAAGCGTGATATGGAAACATCTCTTCTAGCTAACACTGCTTCTGCTGCTGGTTCTTCAGGTACTGCACGTACTACACGAGGAGCTGCAGACTTCATCTCTAGTAATGCTACAGATGCTTCTGCTGCTGCAATCACAGAGACTCAGGTTGTTGATACAGCCGAAGCTATCTGGAATGCAGGTGGTGATGCTTCAACTGTACTATTAGGTGCTACTAATAAGAAGTTGATTACAGCTATGTCTGGTAGAGCAGATGCAACTCGCTCAGTTACTGACGAGAATATGTCTATCTACAATGCAGTGGATGTATATGTATCTGACTTTGGTACATTCAACATCCAGCTTGACCGCTTCTGCGACCAAGACGTTGTGTACTTCTTACAGAGCGATATGTGGGAAGTGGATTACTTGCGTGATTTCCAGACAGTGGACATTGCTAAAGAAGGTGACTCTGATAAGAAGATGCTTCTTGTTGAGTACGGCCTACGCTGTGGTAACGAAGCTGCTAACGGTAAAATCTTTAACACTTCAGGTTAAACCTAACGACCACCCCGGGAAACTGGGGTGGTTTACTTTATGGCTATTAAATCAGACTTAATTGAAAACCTAGACGGCTCTCTTACTATTATATCTCATCAAGAAGATAAGATATTACAGTCAGTAGCAGGCGTTAATAAGAAAGATAAAGAAGCCCAAGGTAGGGGTACCTACAAGGGTGACTCACAGTTCTCACACCACGTGGCTAGAATTCCAATGATTGTTGTAGAGAAGATGATGAGAGATAAGGTTTGGGGAAACCAAGACCGTATGAAAGAATGGTTAAACAACCCAGAGAATTATATGTGGCGAACAACTAAAGGTAAACTATAATGGCCCTAAGTACATACTCAGAACTAAAGACAGCAGTAGCAGACTGGCTAAACCGTAGTGACTTAGCTACAAACATACCAGACTTCATCTCACTGGCAGAAGCAAGAGTCAGTAGAGACTTAAGAATTCGTGCTATGGAAACACGTAGTATAGCAACAACTACTTCCGGTAACAAGTATATTAACTTACCCGGTGGTTACTTACAGATGCGTAATATTCAACTAAACACAAACCCAACAACACCACTAGAGTTCATCTCATTAGAGATGTTAGACAGACTGTATGGCTCAGATGTCACAGGTAAGCCTAAGGCATACTCTATTGTAGGTGATGAACTACAGATAGCTCCTATCCCAGATGCTGCTTATACTATTGAGATGGCATACTACAGGAAGTTCACTAAGCTAGGTGATGGCACAGCCGGAACTGCAACATCCAACTACTTAACGACAGACGCACCCGATGTATTACTATATGGGGCTTTGCTTGAGGCAGAGCCTTTTCTACAGAATGATGAACGTATTGGTGTATGGCTAGCTGGTTATGAGTCTGCAATTAGTAGAATTACTAAGGCAGATGATATGGATAGACACTCTGGTTCTGTTATGAGGGTACGTAGTATATACTCAGGCGTAGAAGGCTAGTATGCAAAGTACTTGGTCAGTCAGTACAGACACTTGGACAAGTACAATACACACGTGGCCTAATGATACATACACTAGGTCAGCTGTATTGGCGGGTGACTTAGGTAAGACAACAGCTCAAACCTTAGTACTACCTGTTACTATTACTATACAGCAGTTACTACTCAATGAGCTGCACGATGAGGACAGAGAGTCCTCCACACTAGCCTCCTTGGGCGGTACTGTAGGTATGTCCTCAGTAGCAAACTGTGTGATTCCAGTTAGTTCATTATTGTCACAAAGTTCTGGTATAATAAGTAACGAAGTATGGTTTCTAGTTGGTTCTATCAGCCTAGATACTGTTGCTGGTTCTACCACAAGTAATAATACAATATATCTGAGCAGTGCTACTTTAAGTAATGCACTAGCCCAGTCGAACACAGAAGACCTGAGGATGTCCGTAAGCGGTACTTTAAGCTCTAACCTAGATAGTAGTACTGTGGTTAACTTAAACATCCCAGTAAGCATAATACAGAGCTTACAGGCTGGTCAGGTACATAATGTAAACTACCCAGAGTCAATCACATTGGCAGGAAACATATCTACCTCTTCTATTGGTAACTTCCTATGGAATGCTGAAGAAGAAGACACATCTGTTTGGGTAGAGCAGACTGAAGACAGTTCCCTTTGGACTGATATAGGTGAAGACACAACAACTTGGACAGATGAAGAATGATAGACGCAACAACAGAACTTAATATAACAGGAGTAAACAAAATGCTACAAGACGAGCAAGTAGGACTACAGTTATCCAACGTCTGGACAATGACTTGTCTTGACATTACTGGTAACATTAAATGGACAGAGACTAAGAAGAACCTTATTACAACAGAAGGTCTTAATCACATCCTTAACACACAGTTTACAGGAAGCACTGCGGTGAATCCTTGGTACATTGGACTTAAAGGTTCAGGCACACCAGCTGCATCAGATACTCTAGCATCACACGGTACGTGGTCAGAAGAGGCAGGCTATACAGGTAACAGAAAGGAATGGACAGAAGGTTCAGCCTCTGCTGGTAGTATGACAAACGCCTCTAGTGTAGACTTCTCTATTAATGGAACAGCCACAATTGCTGGAGCTTTCTTAGGCTCAGCTTCATCAGGTACTTCTGGTACTTTATATGGTGTTGTTGACTTTGGCTCAGCTAGGTCTGTACTGAGTGGAGATACATTACAGGTAACTGTAACAGTAACAGCAGCTTCTACATAGGAGTAACATATGGGGATTGAGACTTTCAATTACATTGACTCTCTAGATACAGCAAACCCAACAGCTACAGATAATGTTAGTGAAGGAGATGACCACTTACGTGGTATTAAGACAACACTTAAGAACTCCTTCCCTAATATTAATGCAGCAGTCACAGCCACAGATGAGGAACTAAACTTCACTGATGGTGTAACTAGCAACATTCAAACACAGATTGATGGGAAGACAACAGAGTCTTTTGTTAATACAGCGGTTTCAGACTTAGTAGACAGCTCACCAGCAGCCCTGAATACACTGAACGAACTGGCAGCAGCTCTTGGTGATGATGCTAACTTCTCGACAACAGTAACCAATTCAATTGCTACTAAGCTACCACTAGCAGGTGGCACACTTACTGGTGATTTAAGTCTTGGTGACAACGACAAGATTAAGCTGGGTGCTTCTGATGACTTACAGATATATCACGATGGTGCTAATAGCTATATTCAAGATGTAGGTACTGGTAATTTAATAATTTCCTCTGACTGGGCGGGTATTCGTTTACAAAGTAGCTCTGGTGAAAACCTTGCCCAATTCAATATAAATGATGCAGTAAAACTTTACTACGACAACTCTAAGAAACTAGAAACAACCTCTACTGGTATTGATGTTACTGGCACTGTAAACGCCACCTCATTCACGGGCGATGGCTCTCAACTAACTAACTTACCAAGTGCTGGCGACCCAGCAGGTACAGCCGTGGCAATGGCAATAGCACTAGGAGGCTAATATGGCAAACACATTCGTAAACGCAGGTGACACTAACATATCAACAACAGGTGATGTTATATACACTTGCGGATCGGGCAAACAATGCCTCATTCATTCACTCTACTTATCCAATGTGGATGGTGTCAGTGCGGTAGACGCTACGGTTGAAGTCACATACGATGGTGGTACGACTTACGTTGCCATTGCAAAGACAGTGCCTATTCCAGCGGATTCAACACTAATTCTGGACAAGCCTTTAAACCTAGAGGCTGGTGACAAACTCAAAGTAACTTCAAGCGCAGCAGGTGACTTATCTGCCTTCGCATCTATCCTAGAGATTAGCTAATGGCATTAACAAAGATTAAATCCAGCAACATCTTAGATGGCACGATTGCCTCTGATGACTTAGGAACTGGTGTAGGCGGTTCTTCTCGTATCACTGATAACTCAACAGGTATTGATGTTACAGGTAACTTAGTAGTGTCTGGAACTTCACCTCAAATACAGATTGAAACAGGCGCAAGTCATTACAACTGGCAGGTGGCAGCACAAGAGAGTGTTGACGGGGCTTTTGAAATATCTTCAGGCGCTGTTGATGGTGATGCTACAAACGATACTTATACCCCCCGCCTTGTTATCAAAGCCAACACAGGCAACGTTGGTATTGGCTGTAGTCCTAGTGCTAAGTTGGATGTGCAAAGTGCAACAGGTAACACTGGTTTTAACTATGGGACTTCAACTAGTCCAGAGAGAGGAAACCTCTGGTACACCACCGATGGCACTGGCTGGAAGTACAATATCGGCAAGGTTCAGTCTGGTTCTTTTACACCTCAATTAACTATCCAAGATAACGGCAACGTAGGTATTGGCTGTAGTCCTAGCTATCAGCTTCATCTTGATGATACATACCCTAAGATAGCTTTCACAGCATCAGTTGGTGTCGCAAGAACAGTGACTGTTGGTGTCGATAATGAAGATTTCAAAATACACGACATAACAGCAGGTACGGACAGGGTTGTTATAAATAACGCGGGCAACGTGCTTGTTAGTACTGGTAATGTCAAAGTAGACACAGAAACCAAGAATTTTCTTACAAAGATACCTTATTTCTCTGGTGGTTATGGGTCTAGTTATTCTTCTACATACTCAGCTTCTCAAACTAGCAGTACAACAACTGTAGCACAGGGGTCGTATAAGGTTATAGGTCAGGTGGCAGCGAGAGCGTATACAAACGCTATTTGTATTAAAACAAACCTCACCTCTGACAATATTATGTTTATGTTTAAGGCGTGGGGCTACCTCTACGGTTATGGTGTAGCAGAGTCATATAGGGGTGGTTACACCTATACGGGAAGCGTAATAAACAAGAGTGGTTATAAGTCAGGTGTTGCACAGGCTGACATTCAAGATGTTTATAGAGCCACAGATGGCTCTCTTTGTTTAAGAGTTTACCTTGGGCATACTGGCTACACTGAAGGCAAATTAAATATTGCTATGCACTCACACGGAACAGCTTATCACAGCGTAAAAATAGTAGCGGTTCAAATTCATAATGCTAATACAAATTATAGTTTCTAGGGGGATAAAAAATGAATGACATAGAAACAACTAAATCTCAACAAGACCAAGACTATTTTGAAAAAAATGGTGTGTATCCCGTTTCAGATGACTCTTTAGCTGAAGAAGATAAGGTTTATGTGACTGAAGAAGAATTGGCAGGTTTACTAGCTACTCAATATCAATGGGATAGAAATTACCCACCTATTGGTGACCAGCTAGACGCACTCTTTCACGCAGGAGTTTTCCCACAAGAAATGGCAGACAAGATTAAAGCTGTCAAAGATGCTCATCCAAAACCGACAGAGGATATTATCTAATGCCATACATCGGAAAAACAGAACTCAAGTCCTCAGATGTTGTAGCTGATTCCTTTACAGGTAACGGCTCAACCACAGCATTCACATTAAGCAAAGTACCACCAAGCGAGCAAGCAGTTCTTGTCAGCATTAACGGTGTGAAGCAACATACGGATGCTTACTCAATCTCAGGCACAACACTAACTTTAAGTGCTGCTCCAGACAGTGGCGATGCTATTGAGGCTGTCAGCATTATTGATATTGGTGAAGCTGCTGGTGATTCCTTGCCAACACAGACAGGCAACAGCGGAAAGTTCTTAACTACGGATGGTGCTGATTCTTCTTGGAGTGATTTAAGTCTTGGTGATAATGTCAAAGCACAGTTTGGTGCTGATGATGACCTGAAGATTTATCACGATGGGTCACACGGGAGGATTAGAAACTCCACGGGAACTTTAAAAATACAAGCAACCGCTAATGGTGAGAATGGTATTGAACTGACACCTGATGGAAAGACAGCCTTATTCCACGATGGCTCAGAGAAACTAGCCACAACCTCAACAGGTATTGATATTACTGGTAGTGTTACTGCTACAGAATTTAATATTGCAGAATGGTTGACATCAACAAATGTGCTTGAGACAAACGCTGCTGGACAGACAGGAGCAAGATTAAGGGCTGCTGTTAGTGATGCAGATACACCAACATTCAGTTTTAATGACGATACTGATACTGGTATATATACAAGTGGTTCTAATACATTAAACTTTTCTACTGGCGGCACAGAACGCCTCCGCATAAACTCAACGGGCGTGGGCATTGGTACTACTAGTCCTAGTGCTGGTCTTGTAGTAAACAACTCCTCTGGAGCAGTAATTACAACTGGTAATATTGCTCGTCAAACATACACAGGTGTAGGTAATCTTCAAGTCAATACATCAGGCTCTGGTGGAATACTAATTCATACTGGTAATACTGCGAGTGGTTATTTAACTTTTGGTGATGGAACTACTAGTGGCAGGATAGAATACAATCACAGTGACAACAGTATGCGTCTTTCTACCAACACCTTAGAACGTCTCCGCATAACCTCCTCAGGCAAGGTTGGTATTGGGGTTTCATCCCCCTCTGCCACTCTACATCTTAAAACGGTCTCAAACACCGATGCAATAAGAGTAACCGATGATAATGGTAACTTCGTCGCAAGACTTAGAAACTCGGACGGTGCTGTGAACGCTGGGTGGCTTTACTTATACGGTAGTGGCTCAGAAAAAGTCCGTATCAGTGCTTCTTCTGGGTACGACACTTATTTTAATGCTGGAAACAAGGTTGGTATTGGTACTAGCAGTCCTAGTCAGAAGCTACACGTTGTCGGCAAAGGTCAATTTACAGATGATGTAATACTATCGGGCAGTTCGCCAAGATTAGATTTTAACAACTATTTAAGAATGTATAGCACATCATCAGGCGCAGAACGCCTACGCATTGACTCATCAGGCAACGTGTTGGTGGGTACTACTAGTCCCGTTAATTCAAACTCAAGAATAGCATCTCACGTTGCAGGCGGTGGTCTTGCTATAGAAACAAAACCAAGTTCAGACAATTATTACCCCGCTGTTTTTTATAATTCATCTGGGGCTACTGCTGGTTATATCTGGGCAACCGCTTCTGCTACATCTTACAATACATCTTCAGACTACCGCTTAAAAGAAAACGTAGTGCCTATGACAGGCTCTATTGACAGACTCAAAGCACTCAACCCAAGTAGATTTAACTTCATTGTAGATGCAGATACAACAGTAGATGGCTTCCTTGCTCACGAAGCACAAGAGGTAGTTCCAGAATGTGTCACAGGTACGAAAGACGCAATGATGACTCAGGAGTACGAAGTTACCCCAGCAGTTGAAGCTATCACAGATGAAGAGGGTAACGTAACAACCGAGGCTGTCGAGGCTGTAATGGGCGAACGTGAAGTCCCTGATATGCAAGGCATCGACCAATCCAAACTTGTGCCATTATTGGTATCAGCGTTACAAGAAGCAGTAGCAAGAATCGAAGTATTAGAATCACAACAGGAGCAATAAATGCAAATAACAATCAACCAGTTAGAACGTAACACAGCAGACAACACAGTCATCACAGCCCACTGGAACGCCAGTGTAACTGACGGTGACTACTCAGCATCAGCATACGGCTCACAAGGATTCACCCGAGATGAAAACTCTCCTACCTTTGTAGCCTTTGATGATTTAACTGAGGAACTGGTTGTTAGCTGGCTAACCCTAGATGATGGCTTAGAGGCAAACCTCTTGGCTCAGATTGAAGAACAAAAAACACCTACTACGGTTACAGGTACACCGTGGTCGGCAGAAGTAGTACTAGAAGAAGTTGCCTAAATAATATAAGGATAAGAAATGTCTAAAAAACAAAAAGAAAAGACACCAGTAACGATTGATGACAAAGAGTATATGTTCGAGGATATGAACGAAGAACAACAAGCGTATGTAAATCATATTGCTGACCTTGACAGGAAAATTCAGTCATCACAGTTCAACCTTCAACAACTTGCGTTTGGCAAGGATGCGTTCGTCAACTCATTGAAAGAAAGTTTAGCAACGGCATAAGGAAAAAGAATGGCATACATCGGAAAACAACCTAAGAAACTCGGAGCAGGTGATGATTTACCTAGCCAAGCTGGACAGTCAGGCAAGTTCTTAAAGTCTGACGGAACTAATTACTCTTGGGCTGATTCCGATGGCTCTCCATCTATTGTGGACAATGGCAATGCAACGGCTATCACTATTGATTCGAGTGAACGGGTGGGCATTGGCTGTAGTCCTACAGAGCAATTGCATATTGAATCATCAAGCGACCCTGTTGAGATACGTTTAAGACAAACATCAAACACAAACGGATTCTTCTTTAAGAATTACAATGGTGGTGAATGCCAGTTTGTTAATGCTGATAATGCCACTATGGTGTTTAAAACCAACAACACAGAACGCCTCCGCATAACATCAGCGGGCAACGTAGGAATTTCGACCAGCGCCCCTGATTCTAAATTACAAATTGCTAATAATGATGGAAGTTCCTACAGATTTGGTTACGGTGGAAGTTCTGATGTTTATTTAGACGCTGACAATGTTTATTTTAGAACAAGAACTGGTGGCGCTAATCAAATGACTTTAACCACCACTGGTTTAGGTATTGGTACTACTAGTCCTACGAGAAGTCTTCACATCAAAGGTGATGCTTATTCATACCTACGAGTAGAAGCAGGCTCTACAGGACACGGCTCTATAATCGAACTTGGTGATTCTACTGATGCCAATTACGGTGAAATAACGCAGTTTGCTACTGGCGCGGGTGAAGGCGGTAGAATGAGATTTACTGCTGGTGGTACAGAAACTATGAACCTTAGGGGTGGCAACGTAGGTATTGCTCACACAGCGCCACAATCCCAACTTGATATTTTAAAGAACGGTGGTGCGACACTTAGGCTTTCTGGAACTGGTGCAAGCCGTTATGGTGAGTTAATATTCTCATCTAACAACACAAGCTATACCGACTCTGGTGCATCAATTATGGGCGATGGAAATAATGTTGGTGTAAATGTTGGTCAGCTTATTTTCCAAACCTCTTACGGTGGCAACCGAACAGAAAGAATGAGAATTGATGGGTACGGCAGAGTCACAATGCCTAATCAGCCCTCGTGGTTCTTGAGACCAAACCACACTGCCACTACTTCATATAGTTCAAATACTAGATTCCCCTTTGCAGTACAAGGGAGCGAGGCATTTGCCCAAAATGTAACAATCAATAGTGGTGGTGGCAGAATTACCGTGCCTGTTGCTGGCAAGTATTTTGTTTCAGCAACATTTCGTAATGAAAATAACTCGTCAGATTTTCAGGCAGCCATCTATAAAAATGGCACATTAATTACGCGAGCAGGCATTTGGTACAGTTCAGAGGCATACGAAAGTTTTCATTGCTCATCGATATTAGACTTGTCTGCAAATGACTATATAGAGGTATATTTAAATTGCGGGTCTTCTACTAACTTTGTTGGAGGCTCAAACAAAGTTACTTTTTGTAGTGGGTATTTAATCGGTTAATTTAAACAAAGGAAATATTATGACATACACAATAGAACTAACAGACGCAGAAAACAAAGCAATGGAATACGTTGCCTTTGATGTGCAGGATTGGGCAGAGAACGCCCTCAAGAATAGAGCCAGACAAGCAATAGATGAAATATATCAAAGCGAAGTCGAGCGAATGACCAACGACCCAGACGTAACTAGCATCCCTGCTGATAAAGATGCTGTGGTACTGAGTGCAGATGTTAAGTCGGCAGCAGTAAGACAGGCAGAATCAGAAGCGGAGATGGCTGCAATGAGAGAGGAGCAATAGATGGCAGAGAAATGGCACGTTAGCAAAGCAATAAGCCTGAGTCATATAGCGACAACAGGCGTACTTATTCTAAGTGCCATTGTTTACATCACTGGTATTGAGAAAGATGTGGCTGTACTACAAAGTCAACAATCAACTGTACAGTCTCAGATTAACTCTATGCAAGATGACAACAAAGAGATGTTCCAGAGGATTGATGATAAGCTGGACAAAATGATTGACATCATTCATAGCTACCAGACAGACTACTCAGGTAGAGAGTAATGAAGAAGATTAAACGCTACCTCTTATTACTAGCCATTGGTTCAACTGGCTTATTCGCTGGCTATAGCTGGTTAGAAGGTGTTGTTGCAGATGCTTTCATCACAGTGGGTACAGACCAAGTAGAAGAAGTAGTTAAACAGAAAGCAGAGGACAGGCTTAAAGAGAAACTAAGTGGCTTGCTCGAGGACGCATTTAAGTGAAGATAGAATTGCCAACAATTATCGCGTTAGTGGGAGTTATTGGTGGAGTCATCTTCACCTACGGTCAGCTCACAAACAAGGTTGACTCTTTAGAGTACCTTAAACAGTTAAGCGATACCAATATGAATAGGATTATTGTGTTGGAGACTAAGTTAGAGGCAGCTCAGATGGCCTTTGATATGTATATGGAGGGAGAATGATTACTTTATTAACAAACATAGCACCTATTATACTGGGTTTCTTTGCCAAGTTATTGGCTATAAGAAGTCAGGCTAACACTGACAGTCAGAAGCTAATTCTGGAGTCCTTAGCAGCACGTAATGACGTACTTAATAGTGCAAGAGAGGCAGCCAAAGGAGAGAGTCCTTGGGCAGCTTGGAACAGAAGATTCATTATTGTAGTAATCTTAGGTTTAATTATATTTACACAGGTGGGTCCAGTTTTGTTTGATGTACCTACAGTAATCCCAACAGTAGTTGAGGGTTACAACTTGTTTGGCTTTATCCAGTTAACACCAGATGTGATAGAGTACGTAACAGTAGAAGGTATGCTTAAGTTTGATGAGATATTCGCTTGGGCTACTATGATTGTGGAGTTCTATTTCGGGGCTCAAATTGCAAAAGGAACTAGATAATGGCATTAGAAGATTTAACAGGGGCGAGTAAATTCGTAAACAACTTAGTTAGTACCAACCCTGCAGGTACGGATGCTAAGTCGGATGGTGATAACCATATAAGAGGTATTAAGAATGTACTGCTGAATACGTTACCTAACATTAACGCAGCAGTAACCTCTAGTGATGAAGAGTTAAATCTTCTAGATGGTGTCACAGCTACAACGGCTGAGCTAAACATCTTAGATGGTGTTACCAGTACAACAGCTGAGTTAAACATCTTAGACGGTGTTACTAGTACAGCCTCTGAGCTGAATAAGCTAGGTGGTACAGTAGCTGTAGTTGCTGACTTTGACAAGCTAGCTGGTATTACAGCATCAGCCGCCGAACTAAACACCCTTGCTGGTGTAACCTCTAGTACATCCGAGCTTAATACACTAACTGGTCTAACAAGTACGGTTGCTGAGTTGAATAAGTTAGATGGTACAACAGCTGTAGTTGCTGACTTTAATAAGCTAGCTGCTACTACTAGTACAGCCACAGAATTAAATACTTTAGATGGTATCACCTCAAGCACAGCTGAACTAAACATCTTAGACGGTGTTACCAGCACAGCTGCTGAGTTGAATAAGTTAGATGGTACAACAGCTGTAGTTGCTGACTTTGATAAGTTAGCAGGTATAACTAGTACAGTGACTGAGTTAAACTACACAGATGGTGTTACCTCTGCTATCCAGACACAACTTAATACAAAGGCCACAGCAATCAGCCCGTCCTTGTCTGGTACGCCTACAGCACCGACACCGGCTTCTAATGATAATACAACTAAGGTAGCTACTACTGCCTATGTGCAAACAGAGCTTACTGACCTTATTGGTGGTGCTCCGGGTGCTCTTGATACACTGAACGAGCTGGCTGCTGCTATTAATGATGATGCTTCATTTGCCTCTACAGTTACATCCTCTCTTGGTACTAAAGCCCCTATAGCTAACCCTACATTCACAGGTAGTATTACTATTGGTTCTGCTGGTATCTCGGAGTCAGAGCTAGAGATTCTAGATGGCGCAACACTCAGTACAACAGAGCTAAATAAACTGGACGGTGTAACCTCTAGTACGGCTGAGCTTAACATATTAGACGGTGTAACCTCTAGTACGGCTGAGCTTAACATATTAGATGGTGTCACCGCAAGTACTTCTGAACTAAACAAGATGGATGGTGTAACTGCTACAACAACTGAGCTTAACTACACAGATGGTGTAACCAGTAATATCCAGACGCAGCTTAATGCAATTGGCCTAGCTTCTTGGCCTATCAATTCTATATATACATCAATCTCCAGTACAAATCCAAACTCATTGTTTGGTGGTACTTGGGTAGCCTTTGGTGCAGGCAGGGTTCTTGTGGGTCGTGATTCTAGTGATTCAGACTTTATTACATCTGAGGAAACAGGCGGCTCTAAGACAGACAGTCATACACTTACCACTGCTGAGATGCCATCCCACCAACACGGTACTAATATTCGTAATGAATACAACGATGTCCATCCAAACACATCAGGAACATCGTGGTCAAGTGGCAAACAGAATGACGGTGTTACAGCAGGTGGTGGTTACACGGGTTTGACAGACGCAGCAGGTAGTGGAAACGCTCACACTCACGACATTGTACAGCCTTATATTGTTGTACACTTCTTTAAACGAACAGCGTAGTCTTATGCCTGTGCAAGTAACAAGCCTGAATTTAAACGGTATCAATACAGACATCAGTGACTATGAAGTGTCACAGGATGTTTGGACTGATGGTCATAATATAGCGTTTGATAATGAACAGACAAGAAAAGCTGTTGGTACTGTTGATGTGTTTGGTACTACAAGTGGCAACCCTCACTGGTTACTACCCTTCAGCACAAGCACAGATAACTTCTGGCTATACCCTAGTTTAACTAAACTGTTTAAATTAGCAGGTACTGTACATACAGATATTACGAGAACTACAGGAGGAGACTATAGTGCTTCAGAAGCTAGCTGGAACGGTGGTGTTCTTGGTGGTGTGGCTGTCCTTAATAATGGTACTGATAAACCACAGCAGTTTGGCTCTGCAGTTACTAATGCCTCAGACTTAAGTAATTGGCCTGCTGCTTATACTACTGCTTGTATGAGACCCTTTAGAGAGTTCCTTGTAGCTATGAATACTACAGAGAGTTCTAATAACTACCCATATAGAGTAAGATGGTCTACCCCAGCTGATGCTGGTACTGTACCTACCTCGTGGGACGATAGTGTGGCTACTAATGATGCAGGTTTTGTAGACCTCTCCCAGACAGGTGGTTTTGTTATTGATAGCCTACCACTAAAAGACGTTAACATTATCTATAAAGAAGACAGTGTTTATAGTATGTCCTTCATTGGTGGTGCATTTATCTTCAGCTTCTCTCAAGTCTTTGGTGATGCGGGTGTCCTAGCACAGAGATGCATTGGAGCCTTTGATGATAAACACTTTGTTGTAGGTACTAATGATGTATACGTACACAACGGTCAGACTAAGCAGTCAGTAATTGACAACGTATTAAAGGATGAGTTATTTAACTCTATCAGTAGTGACCATTATAAGAGAACATTTGTAGTTCCTAATTATAAGGACAATGAAATGTGGGTATGCTTTGCTTCTGTATCTAGTACAGGTGCTGCAGACACTGCCTTTGTCTGGAACTATAGAACTAATGTATGGTCTAAGCGTAGCCTTCCTGATGTATCCCACATTGGTTGGGGTGTGGTGGATGACTCTACATCTTATATCTCTAGTTACGATTCAGATACAGGTACGTGGGACTCAGACACAACAGACTGGGGCTTCAGGGGTTACAACCCTACACAGTCATCCTTGTTAATGGCTGTACCTGCTGCTAATAAATTATGTAAGCTAGATACATATCAGACAAGCGGAGTGTCTTACTTATCTTGGATTGAGAAGACTGGTATGTCTCTTGGTACTACATTAAGTAAGAACATTCAGAAGATTGTACCTAGACTTAATGGTACTGGTAGTGTAGATGTATATGTAGGTACAGAGAACTCCCCTAATGAGGGTGTTACTTGGAAGGGACCTTTCATCATCACACCGGGAGTACACTCAGATATTCCTGTAAGGGCCAACGGAAAGTATATAGGCATTAAGTTCCAGACACAGGATGATAAGTACTGGAGTCTAGATAATATAGATATTCATTGGAGACCTGCTGGTGACAGAGGTAACAGTGTATGAGTATAAAGTATAGCCCAAGTATCGCCCCCGGTGGTGCTGAGGATGTACCTCCTTTCCTTAACAGGGAACTAATGAAGCTGTCTAATGTAGTTAATAACATAAGTGAGGGACATATGGAGGTTACTAATGTAGACCCCCTGAAGCCTAGAGCTGGTGATATTAGATATGCAGATGGTACTAATTGGAATCCCGGTAGTGGTGAAGGTTTATACTTATTCCTAAGTACTAGTGTCTGGAGTAAGCTTTGATTGAAGGCATACTATCTAAGGACGTGGATGCTTGGTGGCCCTACTGTAAAGAATACTTGATTTCAGCCCTCGGATATGGGTTAGGCGAGTACAGTATAGATGACATAAAGAAGTCCTGTATAGCGAAGGATATGCAACTCTGGTTGAATATCACACATAAAGTAGAGGGTGCTTTTGTTACAAAGATAAGTATATACCCCCAAAAGAACATACTTGCTGTGTTGTTACTAGGTGGTGACAACTTCAGTGGGTGGAAAGAAGAGACAGATGCTTTATTAGTTGCATTTGCAAAAGCTAACAACTGTGAGTATGTCGAACTGTTTGGTCGTAAAGGCTGGGGTAAGACACTCAAAGATTTAGATTATAAAGAACAGACAAGATTATTTGCTAAGGAGATACATAATGTCAAAAGGTGATACAGTCACAACAGCAGTACAAGAGCCTTGGAGTCAAGCTCAGCCCTATATCACTCAGGGATTCTCCGAGTCAGCTAACTTATATAACAACTTTACCCCCGAATACTTTAGTGGTCAGACACAGGCGGGCTTTAGTCCAGACCAACTGACAGCACAACAAGGTGTTAGAGACTTTGCGGTACAAGGTGCTCCTAATATTATGAACCCAGCACTAGGTGCTTACCAATATGGTACAGGTTCTAATATACTGGATGTAGCTAACAACCCTTATGTCACAGGAGCTGCTCAGGCAGCTGCGGATAGAGCCTACTCTGGATTGACTCCCCAGTTAGCTGGTATCCGTAGTGGTGCTGTACAATCAGGTGGCTTTGGTGGTTCACGTCAGGGTATTGCAGAGGGCCTAGCTCTTGGTGGTGCTGCTGATGCTGCTACACAGGCTGCTGCTGGTATCTACGGTAACGCATATGGTCAAGGACTTGGACACCAGCTAGGTACATTAGGTCAGACAGGTAGTCTGATTGGTGCTGGCTTTGCCCCTTACGGTGCTTTAGCTGCTAGTGGTGGACAACAGCAAGGACTAGAGCAGAACCTTATTCAGGATGCACAGGCACAACATCAGTTTGACCAGAACCTCCCTTACCAACAACTTCAGAACTACCAGTCAGGTATTGCAGGGTACTCCCCTCTAATTCCGGGCGGTACTACAACAGGCACACAGCCGGGAGCTACCCTTATGGAGAACTTGGGTGGTATTTTACAAGGCGTAGCTTTACTTTAGGAGATAGTATGTCACAACATTATGTATATGGACAAGGTTTAAGTAACGAAGGGGCAGCCTATAACTTATGGGGCTCTGCTCCCGGTACTAACCCCTACTATACCCCGGCTGGTAACATCCCATTCGAGAAGAACGTCCTACAACACACAGACCCTACAGTAGTGCAACCCCCTACGCCTGTAGCTACAACTCCACCAGCTTCTGTTGTTGATACAACACAGGCTACTAGTGACTTACTAACAGGTGGTGATTATTCTGGTGGTAGTTATGGTCTAGGTGGTACGGCTATTGGTGGTCTTATTAGTGATGCTATTGGATACCAAGACCCTACTGGTGTACCTGTAGAGGATATAGCTATTGAAGGTGAGTATAATCCTTTTATAGATACACCTGCTACTATACCTGCTGAGACTTTAACATTTGAACAAGAGGAAGCACAAGCTCTTGAGCAATTCCCTGAGACAGGTGCAAGCCCTTTCTTAGATATATCAACTGGACCTATCTCAAGCCCTCCGGGTTTGGATTTAAACCTACCTAACTTAGGTGCTAACCTACCGGAAGCAGCTCCTGTAGCAGCCCCAGTAGCAGCTCCTGTAGCAGCCCCAGTAGCAGCTCCTGTAGCAGCCCCAGTAGCAGCTCCTGTAGCAGCCCCAGTCGTACACCCTGTAATAGATAACATACTAACAACACCAGCTATTAGTGTACCTACAGTAACTACACCTAATGGTGTGCCTGTTGTTGATATACCAGTAGTACAGCCTTCTGCTCCTACAGCAGCTCCTGTAGTTCCTGAAGTGTTCCAGCCTGCGCCAGCTCCTGTGGTACAACAGCCTGCGCCAGCTCCTGTAGTTCCTGAAGTGTTTTACCCACAAGGTAATGCAGATACTTCTAATGTAGATACAACAGAAGTTAGTGGACTTATATCCCTACCCGGATTTCAGAATGCCAGCTACAACCCAGATAGGATAACAGCTGAAGAAGCTACTGCTGCTATTATATCTGCTGGTGGTACTTATACCCAGCCAGTTAGTTATTCAAACACGCCTCCTCCTTCTGTATTTAACCCAGCACCTACTCCAGATGAAGACTTTAATGTTAGTAACCTTTTTGGTGGTTGGACTGTTCAGGATTTGTTTAGCTAATATGGCTGGATTGTTTGACACCTATAGTGAAGATGATATTTATGATGCATTTAAGTTTGCAGAGACTGGCTCATTCAATAACCCTTGGATACGTACAGTAGCTAAAGACACGCCCGGTGGTAGCACAGCCTTTGGTCCTGTTCAGATTACAGGTGGTCTACTTGATGACTTCTATAATAACGAGAGAGCTGTGTGGGATAGTAATGAAGACATAGCTTCCAAATTAAAAGGACAGGCTACCTTGTTTAACCATTTTGGTAATGAGCCTGACAGAGCTGGCTTTGGTGAGGGTTTGTTTGACTATGGTGGTACTGGTTTTGGATTTAATGATGATGAGAAAGGACAGTACAAAGTACTGGCAAAGGATATGATGCAAGATATGTGGAAGAAGAATAGGAATAAGAAGAATGCGGTAACAGAGTTTATTAATGCTTGGAGAGGTAAGACTGAGGATGAAGACCCTGATTACTATAAGAGATTTAACAAATACTTAAGGAGTTTATAATGCCTTGTTACGATAATAATGGAAACCAAGTACCAGCAGCTAGTGCACAGGTATGTACACAAATGGGTGGTCGCTGGGGTCAGGCCAATCCTTATGTAGATGCCTTCAAACAAACTGAGGCTGAAAAGGTTGGTCAATCAGTTCGCTCCAGTCAGGAGTCTATTAAGGATATACCTATCCTTGGTGGTGTGTATGATTTCCTTAGCCCTGTTGATGATATTGGTTCTGTAGTAACAACTATTGTTGACCCAGAACTGCGTGCTGAGGCATTCAAGTGGATATATGACAACCCTAAATCAACCGTAGCTATTGCAGTTGGTGGTTGGTTAGCCTCTAAGAATAAGAAGCTACAGAAACTAGGTGCTGCTTTAAAAACAAAACTAGGTAATAGGTATGGTGGTACTGACAGGGGTGTCACCCCTGAAGGTATTAAATATACAACCAAACCTTCTTTCGCTAATGGTGTTAATACAAAGAAAGTATTGCACGACGCGGGCGGTGCTTACTATGGTGAGAAACTACTTGGTGGTAGAGAGGGTTCTCCGGGTGTCTTTGGTGAGTTGGGTGGTGTACAACAACAGCAGCAACAAACACAGGGTGGACTACCTAACGTATCTATTAGTGGCTCTGTTGCACAAGGTGGAGGTACGCCTGTAGATGGTAGTAATTTAAGTAAGCCATCTATCTTTGATAAGATGGGTGACAAGGCTTATTGGCAAGAGTCTATGAGTGGTATCCCGGGTGACACAAGAGCCTCTCGTATCGGTCAGCTTATGTCGTACTACGGACAACGTAAAGGACAGAGGACAGGTACTAATCCAGCTGAGATATTTGCTGGTCTTGATGCTGAGGCTGTTAGGGCTGCATCTTCTGGTCAGTCTACTTTTAAGACAAGTGCAACTGCACCTACAGAGGCAGCTCTTAAGGATGCTTATAGGAAAGAGGTTGAGACTAGGATGGCAGCTGGTAACTTCTTCTTTGATGCAGATGAGAAGGAAGTTGAAAGAGCTTTGTCAGGTGTTATCTCAAGCGCTAAGATATTCGCTAAAGAAAACAACCTACCTCTTGAGGAGACTATCCAAGACTTTATAGAGAACACAGACTGGGAAAAGTATAAGGATTAGTAATGACTACACACGATGAGGAAAGAAGAAGACGTATACTTGAAAGAGCCGCTAGTCGTAAGGTTAGTGGTGGTGGTACCTTAAGTGCTTTAGGTGCTTCTGTTCCACAGTATGCCAGCTTACAGCTTAAAGGTGTTGAAGGTGCTGGTGATATACTAGGTCTTAATACATCTAAGATAAACTCCCTGATAAATGAACAAGAAGCTAAACTCTCTGGGTTTAAGCCTAAGTATCCTGAACGTCTAGCTAAAACTGATTCACCTGTAGGTTGGTGGAAAGAGAAGGCTAGTCTTAATGCTATGAATACAGTAGCCCCTATGCTGGGCTTTGCTGTTGGTTCTACACTACAGGCTATCCCAAATAGCTATGCTAAGTTACTAGGTAAAGCTATTAACTATGCTACCTTTGCATCTACATACAACGCAAACCTAGGTGATACACTTGAAGAGCATAGACAGCTGGCTGGTAGAGAACTATCACAAGGAGAGAAAGCTAAGGCTGCTATTGTTGCAGTTGGTGTTAGTTACTTGGATGTTCTATCCCCTCTCAAGGTGGGTAAGGGTGCTTCTTCTGCAATCTCTAAGTCATTCGGCAAGGGTGGTGTTGATAATGCACGCAAGAGTCTTGAGAAGCTTGTTAATACAACAAGAGATTCTGCTTTAACTCAGCTTAAGAAAGGTGCTGTGTTTACAGGTAAGGTTGCTGGTATTGAGGCTGGTACTGAGGGTGCTCAGAAGGCACTACAAATAGGTACTAGTGTACAGCCGGGTAGGTTAGCTACATCAGAGGGCTTACAAGATATAATGGAAGAAGCTATTATTGCAGGACCTACTGCTGCTATTGCATCTTCCCCAGTTTCTGTTGGTGTTGGTAGAGAACAGACAAGAGATATAAGCAACGCACGTAGGTTAGCTGCTGGCTTCAATGAGCAAGAGAAGGCTCGTGTTGGTATGCAGGCTATACAGACCGGTACTAAAGGTGAGCTTGGTGTGAACGAAGAGGCTGACCTTATTAATATACCCGATGGTAAAGGTTACTCTTCTTTCCTGTCCAATATAACTACTACTATTAATGACTCTATTGAAGCTAAGACTGACTTCAATACTAAGAAGTTCTTTACAGATATAGGAAGAACTGTAGCAGCTAAAGCTCCTTCTGTTATTAAAGCAGCTAGAGATAAACAAACAAATGGTCACGACTTTGCTAGGCTTAACGATATACTACAAATGTTTATATCCCCCGGCAATAGTAGTAGTGAGACAAAGATACGCAATAGTTTCTTCCAAGAGAAGGACACTGCCTCTGGTCAGATACTAGAGAATACATCTGCACTATTAGACCAGCTATCTAAGCATAAGTTCTTTGGGTTGGGTGGTCGTTCACTAGACCCCGATGTTAACACATACCTACGTAGTAGACTACAAGGTGCTTCAAGACAAGAGGCTGAGGCTGTACTAAGAAAAGCTAAGGGTACTGTCAGTGCTAAAGAGTTGGATGTATTACATAATGCAGCTGGTGTATTTAGGGAAGACCTTAACAGGGCGTACAACCTTATGAAGAAGGCTGGTATGAAGGTTGGGTTCATTAAGAACTACCTACATAACCCTATGAGTGCTAATGAGATAAAGAAAGATAGGGAAGGCTTCATTGATGCTCTTGTTAAAGCAAGTGAAGAAGAGTCATTAGCATCTGGTGGTAAGTCTAAGAAGATAGACAGGAAACTAGCTGAGCAGATAACTAGAGAATTAGTGGAGGGCAGAGACCCTTCTATTATTGAATCAAGATACCTAAGAGAAGACAAGGATGATGCTACCTCTAGAGATGGTGTCAACAGAAGAGACTTCGAGAAGAGCCGTAGTAATGTATGGGCTAGGTTGCCAGATAAGTATAGAGAGAAAGACTTAGGTGTCGTTCTAGAACAGTACTTACAAAGAGCAGGTACTCGTATCGCTTCAGCTAAGACATTCGGTCCTAAGAATGCAGACAGATTAACTAAGCACATCAGAGAGCTAGTAAAGAATAAGGCTATTACAACTGATGAGGCTAATAGAATATGGGATATGTATGATGCTTCCCATAACGTATATAAGAAGTCTACCTCTGAGGCTGGTGAAAGATTCCGTAAGTTCTCTAAGCTAGGTACTACAGTTGGTGCTATTACCCACCTAGGTTTAGCTACTTTCTCCTCCCTACCTGAATTAGTATGGACTGCAGAGAGAGCCGGTCTGGTTAATACACTCAAGTCTATACCTGATGCTTGGAACTTTGCAAGTAGAGGATTCACTAGAGGTCTTAAAGGTAAGAAGCCTGAGCGTTCTGAAGGAGCTAAGGCTCTTGCTAGACTGGGCTTTAATCTTAATCCAGAGGTTAACGAAAGGCTTGACCAGTTGTTCTCAACAGATAGGTCAGCCATCTTAAGTGGTTACTTCCGTAGCCCCTTTGGTTCTTTCCTTACACAGTGGACTAACTTCAACCGTAACCTAGCTGTTCAGGCTGGTACTCGTATGTTAAATGAGCACGCCAATAACTGGGATGCTTTAGGTACTATCAGACAGGAGAGATTCTTGCGTGAGCTTAAGGAGCAGGGTCTTGTTAAGTCTGACTGGCTACAGATAACTGAAGCAGCTAGAGGTCCTGATGGTGTGGTTGCTATTGACATACTTAATGATAAGCTACTTGATACTGTTATCACCAAGAAGATTAAGACACTAGGTAAGGGTGCACAAGAGGTGCAGATTAGAGAAGTACTGATGCCTTGGGTACATAAAATAGTAGAGGATGTAGTGATACAACCTAATGCTGCTAACAAACCTTTGTGGATGTCTAATCCAGACTGGGCTATGGTTGCTCAGCTTAAGACATTCCCTATTGTATTTGGTAACACGGTAGTTAAACGACTACTTAGAAAGCTTAACCCTAAACAGTGTAGCCCTGACTTTGGTCTGGCTCTATCTGTTGTGGGTGCTATTGCTGCAGCCTATGCTGTTGCATTTATAGGTGAGCAGATGAAGGCTGCCATTAGACAGACAGACCCTAAAGAATTGGGTATAGTTAGTGGTGCTAACGTGATTGGTTTGACCGGTGCATTCAGTCTACTAGGTGGCGCTAGGTATGGTGACCTATCTACTTCTATGTTTGGACCTGCTCTAGATTCTATTATTAACAAAGGTATTGGTGAGACACTAGCCCCTATCGTTGAAGAGGGTAATGTGTTTGAAGGGTTGGGTAACCTAACTGAGTTATTAGGTGATGGTATACTACAATCATTTGGACCTATTGGTCTTAATATCCAAGGAGGATTAAAAGAATGAGCTGTCCTACAAGTATAGTACCGGGATTGGATGCGTCCAGTAAAGCAATTAAAGGTGCTGACCCTGCACTGGAGGCTAAGATTGGGCAGGAGATATCTCACAGGGATAAACAAAGGGATGTTGGTGTCCTTAGCTATAGTGAGCGTGATGCTCTTGTTCATAAAAGCATCAGAGGCGGGTATAAAAACCTAGCACACTTAGAATCTAAGGTCAGGAATATGCCTCTTAGTCATTATGACACAACATCAACTAGGAAAGGTGATGCTGTTACTGATAGTTTGATATGGAGACTGAGGGAGGAGGAGGCATCTGGTAAGATAACCCCCGAGGATAGGAAGCGTGCTCTAAATGAGGAAATAGAAAGTAACCAAAGGGTGTGGGACAAGTTCTCAAAAAGAGACTTTGGTCTTATGGGCTATGGCTAAGAAGCGTCCTTCACGTTGATGTAACCTACCTTCTTGTTCTTCTTGTATGCCCCTGCAAAGTCAGTATGTGAGGGCATACATCTATCCTCCCACTCAAAATCATACCCCTCTTCTGACATCTTAGACACGTTGAAGGTATACACACCCTCCGGTGTCTCAACCATATAAAGAAACTCCTTGTTCTCTTTGTTTGCTGTCTCCATATTACAATCAAACTTAGCATACTCAATCAGTTGGGTATTGTAATGTTTCCTGCGTGACTTAAACTCTATAATGTAATCATCATTATAAGCATCATACCTACAGTACCTATTGCTGGTTGTACTGGTTAATGGTTTGCCTAAGCTTCTCTCTGCATATATAATAAAGTCTTCCTGTGTCATATCTCTTCCCCTGTGATTTCTACAACAACATAATTCTCTTCCCCTATACCACCAAACTCAGATGAAAACCCCTTTACATAATTGTAGTCATCGTCCTTGATGACACCACCCTCTACCATAGCATCCATAAGGAACTTATGTATAGGGAATGTAAAGTTATCAATATCCTTTGCACGTTTACCCTTAAAGTATAGTTTGTAGTGTGGTGTTAGTGTCTTAAACTTAGGTAGTGTCTTAACAAACTCGTCAACAACAAGATGATAGTCTCTCTTTGTTTTGTTTAGAGATTGGTAGTGCATATTCCTAAAGATATTCATACTAAATAAGTTCCACTTCTTCTTGTCTCCTCTTCCTCTTGAGTATAGCGGGAAGGGTAGTATTCCTTTGTGCTTCATCTCGTCTCATTCCCATCATTAAGCATATCATCTAGCCTATCGTTGTACTCTCTGTGTTGTTTACATAACAGTACCTCTTCGTCAGTAAGCATCAGCCTCTCCAGCACCTCACTAAAGGTGTATAGTTTAAAGTTGTATAGTTTAACTTCTTCATCCATTACTTCCTCCAGTCCCTCTTCCATAGTGGGCGCTTGTGTGTTGAGTCCTTGGTTTCCCTGTCCTTCTTGAGTTGCCTCTGTAGGTCGGAGGTCTTGTCCGTTTGAACGAGACCCCCTTGTTTAATCTTACCATTGATTAAATCTAACTTGCTCACAGCCCTAGCCAGTTACCTACTACCATCAACAATACAATACCTACAAAGATTGCTACCTTCTTATTATCTTTAATCATATCCATTAACTTGTCCATCTTACTTACCTCTGTAGTTGTTGGTGTCTGTTCTTTTATAGCCACTGCGTCCGACACCTTCCACAGTTTCCTTGTTAGGTTACTCATAATAATATTCCTTCTTGTCCTTATCATATATAACTGACTTTAGATATTCACCTAATGGATACATATGTTTCTCTCCTTTAGGATATTCTTCTATGGTATATTTTAGTTTACTAAGCCAAGCCTTTTTAATCGTTTTGTTTGTCGCAAAGTATATATATCTGTGTTTGCCAGACCTAACCTTACGGAGATGGTTGTATTCATCTGTATAGTGTCTACTATGTTTACCATTAGGTGTGTATTTATCTGTTCTTTCTTGTGTCTTTCCTGTGTATAAAAAATTACACGCTTGGTATATAGAACCAGTGTGTTGCATTGCTGTGTCTGCATAACTAACTACACACAAGCTGTGTTTCTTTAATTCCCTTAACGTCCACCCAACAAACTCACTTAACGGTGT
>Ga0315324_10000076_pt1 | contig 38061 bp, 34 predicted proteins | sample M150021515metaG_FD_203919 | JGI IMG/M metagenome (GOLD analysis project Ga0315324, IMG submission 203919) | Ammonia-oxidizing marine archaeal communities from Monterey Bay, California, United States - M1 500m 21515 | ecosystem: Environmental > Aquatic > Marine > Intertidal zone | place: USA...
CCTTGTTACCAGGTAGTTTATGAACAAATAAATAATCCCAGCTATCAGGAAGATTTCTACTGGAGTCCAATACTTGGCAATAATGTATCTCGCTATACCTGTTATCTCCATAAGCGTTATCGTGCTTACAAGAGAAGTACCCTTTACCATTAAAATCATCTCGTTACCGTAGGCTGGCAGTGCCTGCCTAAATGCTATCGGCAGTATGACTCTCCTGTAGAGAAGAATTCCGCTCATACCCATAGACCTGGCGGATTCAATCTGCCCATGAGGGACTGACTGTAAACCGCCCCGTATTATTTCTGCAGTATAAGCGCCAGTGTTTAGTGTGAGCGCTAATATTCCGCACCAATATGCCTCCCTAAAGAATGGCCAAAGAAAGCTTTCCTTTATGAAGTCAAACTGAGCCAGACCATAATAAATAAGAAATATCTGTACTAGTAATGGTGTGCCTCTAAAATAAAACACGTATGACCTTGAAACTATATTTAGTAGCCTACTTCCAGAAACCCTCATAAGCGCTATGCACATAGCTAAAACTAGCCCAGTAGAGAGTGATATTACAACTAGCTCAATCGTCAGAGGTACGCCTGACAGCAGCTTTGGTAACGAGTCACACATCAGTTGAACTTTTAGCCCTAAATACTCCTTAGGGAGAGAAGCACAAACACCATCTATACTCATGCTTTCTCCCTTTTTACGCCTTTGTTGGCCCAATTCTCTGCACTATTCAGTGCCTTAGACGATGCCGTAGTCAGTACTAAATACAAAATCGCTGCTGACATATAGAAGATGAATGGGGAATACGTTGAGCCAGAAGCTATATGTGCCTGTCTCATAATTTCGACTAAACCAGTAACCATTATAAGGGCAGTGTCCTTTAGCGTTAACTGCCAGACATTGCCAAGCCCTGGCAAGGCGTACCTCAGCACCTGAGGAATAAGTACTCGGTAAAAAATGAGGAACCTGTTCATTCCTACTGACTTTGCAGCCTCGATTTGGCCTCTTGGGACGACTAAGAATGCACCCCTTATAACTTCAGTTGAGTATGCCCCAGAAATAATGCCTACCGCCAGGGCTGCAATTAAAAATACCGGCAACTCGATATATTGGTTATAACCGAACAAAGAGTTTGCAATCGACATGACTGCATTGTTAAAACCAAAATACAGTAAATAGATTACTAGTAGCTCCGGAATCCCGCGAACGACAGTAGTATAAGTATTTCCTATAGCCCTTATCAGTCTGTTTTTTGATAGCTTTGATATCGTTCCAAATATAGAAACAAAAAGACCTATAAACATAGCCGATATACTAACCATTATTGTGACCATAGTGGCACGCAACATTTCGTCGCCCCAGCCCTGGTCTCCAAGAGATAGTAAATGAATGAATTCCATCGGCGATTAACCCTCTAGGTTCGAAGCTAGGAACTGTTTTAAGCGTTCTGACTTTGGAGAATTAAAGACATTCTTGGCTTCGCCCTGCTCTTCAATTATTCCTTCGTGAAGAAACACTACCTTGGATGCTACTTCTTTTGCGAAACCCATCTCATGAGTTACAACAATCATTGTGCGCCCTTCTTTAGCTAGAGACTTCATAACCCTTAACACCTCTCCAACCAATTCAGGGTCGAGTGAAGATGTAGGTTCATCAAAAAGCAATATGTCAGGGTTTACAGCTAGAGCTCTAGCTATAGCAACTCTCTGCTGCTGTCCACCTGATAAGCTTGACGGGTATTGTTCAGCCTTTTCATTGATTCCAACTTTTTTTAACAAGTCATAACCACGATCGATAGCCTTTTGTTTATTAATTTTTTGGACGTGGATGGGAGACTCTATTACGTTTTGTAGTACCGTCATGTGGGTCCATAAGTTGAAGTCTTGAAACACCATAGCAAGCTTTGTCCTAATCCTGTCAACCTGCTTATAATCAGCAGGGCAAGGGTCTCCGGCCTTGTTTTTAGTCATGGAAATAAGCTCTTCGTTAACCCATACATCCCCAGAATCTGGAATCTCAAGGAGGTTAATACATCGAAGTAGTGTACTTTTACCTGATCCGCTAGAACCGATGATACAAATAACATCTCCCTGGTTAGCTGTCAAGGATATCCCTTTAATTACATCTAGACTTCCAAACGATTTTGTTAGATTTTGTATTTTTAATGCTGTTGTCATTTTTGTTAAATCTTTGTATGTATTTTTCAGATAAGTATAACTATGATTGAGCTGAATCACTTACCAAAAATGTAATTATAAAAAAAGCGGTTATTTTGAGTAACCGCTTTTGTTTTATCAGGTTAAGTAAATACTTTACATAGATATATCTTTACCGAACCATTTAATGAAGTGGGTTGCCAATGTGCCGTCATCCCTAGCTTCGTTTATCGCTTTATTGAACATATCCTTGAGGTCTGAGTCAGATTGACGTAAACCTACACCAACTCCAGGCCCAAATTGACCACCGCCAAGCTTAGGACCAATGAAAACAATGTCAGAACCATTACCGCTAGCTATGAAACCTTCCATAGATCCGGAGTCAGACAGTGCAGCGTCGATCCTTCCTGCAGCCAAGTCGAGCTCAAGGTTTTGCTGTGTGTCGTAAGTCTTAAGGGTCACAGAATCACCGAGCACTTCTCTTACAAAGTTTTCGTGAGTTGTTGATCCCTGTACACCAACCACTGAACCATTAAGTGCAGCCTTTAGTGCATCAACATCAGCAGAAGGGCCTAAGTCCAGATTGACGTTTCCAGAAACCCCCAATGACGCAACCGACGATGAACTAAGGGTTGCAAATGAAGCGGGCTCAGTTGCATAACCCTGTGAAAAGTCGATCACTTCCATTCTCTCTGAAGTTATGGACATTCCAGCCATAATTGCGTCATATTTACCGTTCTGAAGTGCTGGAATGATGCCGTCCCAGTCCTGCGCTACGAGGACGCACTCTACACTCATTCTTGCGCAAAGGTCCATAGCTAAATCTACTTCGGCCCCCTCAAGTTGGCCAGACGCGCTCGTGCCGTTCCATGGTGGGTAAGCACCCTCTGTACCTATCTTAACTGTTGTCCAAGGGCCGTTATGTTGGAACAGTGCTGATGCACTAGTTACCAGAGTAGCACCAAAAAGCGCCATAATAATTTTCTTGTTCATTTCTTCTCCTTTTAGTAAACAAAAACAGATCACATAAGGCGAGGTAAACAACCAAGCCGTGAATGATACTACCTAACTATACCATAACAGTTCTTATATATAAAATTTTATTCTTACAAATAAAGTTCTATGAATTTACATCTCAAATGCACGTATTATCCCCTCAGCCTTGTGCTTAGTTTCTTCTAGCTCTGTATCGGGTATCGAATCATAAACTATACCTGCACCCGCCCTAAAAGTTAGCTCTCTTCCTTCTTGAACAATAGTTCTGATTAAAATATTAAAATCCATCTTTCCTTCATGACTTATGTATCCAACAGAGCCGGTATATGCGCCTCTAGGCATACCCTCTAACTCGGATATAATTTGCATGCATCTAACCTTAGGACATCCAGTGATTGTTCCGCCAGGAAACAGCGCCCTTACAAGATGTTTTATCGTCACATCTCCACTTAGGATGCCCTTTATATTTGAAACAATGTGATGCACGAATGGATAAGATTCTAAAACCATAGTTTGGTTTACATTTACGCTGCCATATTTACACACCTTACCCATATCATTACGCTCTAAATCAAGCAACATCACATGCTCAGCTTGCTCTTTAGGGTGATTAATAAGACTTATCTTTAGTGTCTCATCCTCATCCCCTTTTCCCCGTGGATGGGTGCCCGCAATTGGTCTGGTTTGGATTACACCATCTGCAACGCTAAATAATCGTTCTGGAGAGGAAGAAATAATACTGAACTCATCGAACTGCACAAGTGCAGCGAATGGCGCTGGGTTGGTGACTTTAAGTGTTTTGTAAATCTGGGCTGGGCAAATATAATTATTGAGGTTATATTTCCATTCCCTAGAAAGGTTTACCTGAAATACATCACCAGCTTTTATATAGTCTTTACTTGTGTTAACACCAGCTATGAATTTGTTCTCATCTTCAGAAATCAACCCCCCTTCTAAACTTACTGAAGACACTGCAGTGGATTTAGTTATATCGTCGAGTACTTGAGATATTCTTTCTTTAGACCCATACTGATCTACTAAAAAAGTTTCATTGTTTGTGTGATCAACAATTATGGCTGTCGGTATTTCTACAGCTCTTGCTACTACATTATCAGAATTAAATATATCTGTATTCAAAGTTGGCTCGATTTGCCCTATAAGTTCATATGAAAGATACACAAACCATCCACCAGTAAAAGGAAGGTTGGAATTATCGTTAGAACTAATTTCTACTTTAGACTCCAGAACAGATAAAAAATCAAAGTCGTCTATATTTTCAAGTGTAATAGTTTCTCCAGGATGAGAAAATAAGATTGAATATCGGTTGTCAGTGTTATTATTAACGCTTTCCAATAAGAATGGGTAGCGCTCTGGATAGGAATAGCTGAGTGCATCCAACTTTACACTAGGAATTGATAGAATTTTCACTTTACTCAGACGTTTCTTCTGACGGTGCTGTTAGTTCAGCTAGTAGTTGCTTTGCCTGGTTAATAGAATTATGGTGAGGAGTTTTTTTAATCATTAAATTAATTAACTCGATTGCGAGCTCGTTTTCTTCTAGTTCAGCGTAAACCCTAGACAGCTCTAAAAAAGAATTTGAAAATTTATGATGCCTTGGGTTTTCTTGCTGAAAAGAGATAAATGTATTCTTAGCATTCTCAAAATCTTGTAAAGCAACATAAGATCTCGCCAACCAATAATGAGCATCATCTGCGTTATTGTTTTCAGGATACTCATTAAGATATTTCTGGAACAATTCAACAGCTTGATTGTATTGGTCAGTAAGAAGTAAGCTGCGTGCATCAGTGTACAACTTCTTAGCAATAATATTGTCTCTCTTTATCTGGGTTACTGTTTGCTTTACAACATCCTGAGTTTGTTTAAACTCAAGTAAATGAAATAATTCCATTATCTTTGCATCGCCAATATTTTGATGCTCTTTCAGCTGATCTATTTCGTTTAGCAAAGATTTATATCTTTTATTAAGTTTCTGAATTTTTTTGTTGTGATTGACAATTACCTTGTCAACGTTAATATCTCCAGCAGCTCTTAGTGGCTGCTGGAGTAAAGCCGATACAATAAAAAAAAGCAAAAATACCCTCATAAAAAAATAGAACAGCTAGCAAGAAATTTGTTATTGATAAATAAATTCAACTCGTCTGTTTTTCTTCCACGCACTCTCATCGTGCTTAGTTGATATTGGTTTTTCTTCACCATAACTAACCACATCAATTCTAGGAGAAAGATCATACAGACCCAACACTTCTTTAACACTTAGGGCTCGGTTTTCCCCTAAAGCCAGGTTATATTCACGCGTTCCTCGCTCATCTGCATGACCCTCTAGGCGCAATTTAACGCCAGGATTATCGCGCATGAAGTTTGCGTGTTCAATTATATCTTTGGTGGATTCATCATCAATATCGAATCCATCATATGAAAAATATAAGGTAAATTGTAGACCACTATCCTTCAGTTTATCTAATACAGTCTTCTCTATTATTACAGCCTTCTTAACCTCGACCTTTGTAACAGTACTATCAGACTGTAATGATTCAGACGAAGCCGTTGAAGAGGATGAGTTGGAGGTGCTGTTATCACTTGAATTACTCTGACTCTCGGATCCTTCAGAGGTATAGGCAGAGTTATCTGCCACAATTATATTCTCTTCAGTGGAGTTACTAGATGTGCTGTTATCGCTAACATTTGAAGTTGTTCTATCCTCCACTTCTATGACATCAGGTTGTCCTGTGACTTGTTTAAATAAGTTGTCAGCCTTTTCAATTATATCGTCCGTTGTGGCTGAGCATGAAGACAACAAAGACAACGATGTGGCTATTAATAAAGACCTAACTAACATATATTACTCCTTTTTTATTATTTTAAATAATGAGACCAATTTGGCTCTCTAACCTCACCGATTTTACTGGCTAATTCAAAGGTTTGACCGCCAATTATCGAAACAACAGACAGGACACCATGATCATCCTTGCTGGTGGCAAAAATAATCATCCCCCCATTCGGTGAAAAGTAAGGAGATTCATCAAGCTTATTACTAGTTATAACGGTTAAATCCCTTGTTTTAATGTCCAACAAAGCTATACGGTAATCTGTTCCAACACGGTGCACCATAGCTAATTGCTTACCATCTGGAGAGAAAACAGCTTTAGCATTGTATTTGCCTTCAAATGTTGCCCTACTAATCTTACCGGTTGTTAGGTCTTTAATGTAGACCTGGACTTGACCTGATCGATTTGAAGTGAACACTATTCGCTTGCCGTCGGACGAGTAGCTAGCCTCTGTATCTATTCCTGAGTCCTTTGTAATCCTAGTTATTTTTTCAGTATTTAAATCATAAGAATAAATATCCTTGTTACCAGACTTTGAAAGAGTTAACAAAATACTCTCTCCACTAGGGTGCCAGGATGGTGATGATGCTATACCATCAAAGTAAGGTAATTTACGAGTTTTACGCCTCTCGAAAGGATACTGAATGAAAACCTCAGAACGAGAATTTCTAAACGAAACATATGCAATTTTCCTTTGATCTGGTGACCATGCTGGTGACAATATTGGGTCATTTGATTTTAATATTGCTTGAGGATTTTGTGCGTCTGAGTCTGATATTTCTAGCCTATATTCGCGTTTACCATTTTTTAAATTAACAACGGTAACATAAGCTAGCCTGGTATCAAAGGACCCTTTTTCTCCCAATAACGCGTCATATATTCTATCCGACAGGAAGTGAGAGATTCTTCTAATACCACTGTTATGTACAGCAAACTTGTCTGCATAAAGTCTTTTCCTTGAGTAGGTATCATATAGGTAGACCCAAACATTGAATATTGTTTTGCTAACCTGTTCAACTCTTCCAAATACAATAGCCTCTGTGTTGTTTGCTTGCCATGCCTTGAAATTAATATCATCCACAGTCTTTAAAACTCTCAAACCTCTACTAGCACTGAACCTTCCAGACCTGTTAAAGTTATCGCTCATTATTTTCGCAATTTCCTTACCCTGATTAGCGTTCCCAACTACTTCGAATGGTGCTATAACTATTGGAAATGCGTCCTCTGACTGCTTAAGTATTGTCACTTCTAGAACTGCGTTGGCGATACCTACGTAACAAGCAAAACAAAAGATAAATATTTTTTTCACTCTTTTTCCTCGATCCAATACATTTGAATAGCCTCTAATATTTTTTCACCAGACTTATTGATGTCATCATTAAACTCATCTAACGCTATCACCATCACCCTAAGATCAACAAAATTAACAAATCTTGGGTCAACATCTGGGTGTTTTTCATTTAATTCAATTGCAATATCTAAGGAGTCAGTCCAGAACATAAAAGTACCGAGATAATAATAAATTAATTTTAATCAAAATAGTGGTTTTATAGTAACAATTTTTATCTAAATTTTAGTTAAATTTGTCTTGTCACTGAGCGAACAAATTTTAATTTTTTTATTTCTGTAAAAACCTGGCTAAGCATATAAGTGTCGGTAACTGTGATGATAAAGTTAAGAGATTTCAGTAAATTTTTGTGCTCTTCTACATTAAGACCTTCTATATTAACACCCATCTTTGATATAACATTCGCGATAGAAGCAAGGGTGCCCCGTATATTGTCGACCTTAATTACAACTGTGGCCTCAAACTCTTCACTATTATCATAATCCCAGTCTACCTCCATCCATTGTATGTTTTTGGTTCTATCTCGCTGTAGGTTTTTACATTCAAACCTATGCACAACTAATCCTTTGGTTGAAGTCAAAATCGCAGCAACACGATCACCAGGTATTGGGTAACAGCAGTGAGCAAAACCAATAGCCTTACCTCTAGTTTTATTGATATGTAACTTATAAATAATTTTTCCATCTGCATCACCCTGTAATTTATTAAGTACTACAGAAATTAGTATCTCACTTAAACCGATTTTCATGTAAAGGTCTGATTTAGAGTCACATCTTAGATCAGTGATACACTTTCTCCATACATCTTTACTTATACCATTAGCTTTTAAGCCTTGATAGTCAAGTGCATTATTTAATAAGTATTCACCCAGCTGCATCAATTCAGAAGATGACTCTTTCTTGAGTTGTAATTTTATTGCAGATTTTGCTTTTACACTAATCACACTATGTAGCCATGATGAGTGTGGTTTACCACTCTTGTTGGTTATTATTTCAATTGTTTGGCCAGACTTTATTTCTGTTGATAATGGAACATTTGACTGATCAATTTTTGCCTTGATTGCGTGATTACCAATACTAGTATGTACTGCATATGCGAAATCAATAACAGTTGATTTGTAGGGCAATTGAATTATTTCGCCTGCTGGGGTAAATACAAAGACCTCCGAAGGGAATAGGTCTGTCTTTGTTTCTTCTAAAAAATCAACTGAGGTGCCTGATTTTTTTTGTATATCTAGTAAAGAGCCTAGCCAATTTGTAGCAAGCTCAGGTGTGTCTGTTCTGGAGTGATTTTTGTAGTGCCAATGTGCAGCTATACCGTATTCAGAAACAAAGTGCATATCTTTAGATCTGATCTGGACTTCGATAAGAACCTTATCTGGCCCAAAAAGAACAGTATGTAGTGACTGATAGCCATTAGATTTAGGTAGAGCTATGTAGTCTTTGAACTTGCCAGGAAATGGCTTATACAGGTTATGCACTGCACCAAGGGATTTATAGCAATCAGACACATCTTCAACGATAACCCGAAATGCAAACATATCAAGCACTTGACTAAACTTAAGACCCTTGAGTTTCATTTTATTATAAATGCTGCTGGCCTGTTTTTTTCTTCCACAAACTTCATCTATAGATATGCCATCATTTTGAAGCCTATTCGTAATTTCTTTCTCTATATGATTGATTAGCTTTTTTCTTGCACCCTTTTGCTTTGAAATTTTATTGGTAATTACTTTATATTTAAAAGGGTGCATATATTTAAAACATAAATTATCAAGCTCGGTTCTTACACTATTAAGGCCCAAACGCCTAGCAAGTGGGGCATGAATTTCAAAAGTTTCCTTAGATATCCTTAATTGTTTTTCTTTTGACATTGAGTCAAGTGTACGCATATTATGCAATCTATCAGCTAACTTTATTATCATCACCCTCATATCTGAAGTCATAGCTAATATTAGCTTCCTAAAGTTTTGTGCTTGCTTTTCCGTTACAGAGTTAAACTGCAGACCAGTAATTTTTGATACTCCGTCAACAATATTAGCAACCTCATCTCCAAAATCTAGCGCAATCTGTTCATAGGAAAGTGTAGTATCCTCAATACAATCATGCAATAGCGCTGCAACAATACATGCATAGTCAAGCTGCAATTCAGCTAATATCATCGCCACATTTATTGGATGAAATACATAAGCCTCCCCAGACGCACGGAACTGCCCGTCATGGGCTGTTGCAGCAACAATATAGGCCTGGTATACAACTTCAACATGCGCTTTATCCATGTATTGATCCAATACATGACACAAATCACTTATTAGTATTCTTTTTTCGAAAAGTTTCATCTTCAAATATGTATTACTGTTACTTAATCTTTGTCAATATCATACATCTCTATAAGTATAATGCTGTGCATATTTATAATAATTTGCATTATTGCCTATCGATGGGAAAAACATTATTAATTTTAACTCTATTATCTTTCATGTTAAGTGGATGTTTTTGGCAAGAGGAGGAAAAAAGAGCCTCAATATCTAATGGTAAGTCACCAAAAATGCTGTTCAATGAGGCTAAAGATCAGATATCTGCAGGAACTATGGACACTGCTATCGCTTCATTTGAAAAGCTCGAAGCTGCTTACCCCGCATCTAAATATTCAAAACAAGCAAAACTTGAGATCGCACATGCTCTATATAGTTATGAGGACTACGACCTAGCGATTGCAAAACTAAACAGATACATCAAACTATACCCACAAGACATTTTGTCTACTCCTTATGCTTACTACTTGCGAGGAGTTATATCAGAAGAAAAATCACGATCAATGCTAGATGACTTCATTACTGACAATGCCCAGAGAGATGTTCAATCTGTTCGAGATGCATTCAATTATTACCTGGCCTTGATTGACAAATTCCCTAAGACAGAGTACGCAAGCGAGGCGCAAGATCGCCTAAAAGTTCTTAGAAATATAATAGTGAGACATGAACTTCATGTTGCAATTTTTTATACTAACAATAGCTCCCCAATTGCTGCAATTAATCGCTGTAAATTTATCATCGAAAAATATCCAAACTCCCCTTCTATACCTGAAGCTTTACATTTAATGGCTCATAACTATGACATTATAGGGGCTGAAAATTTAGCAACGGATGTGCGAAGAGTTCTGGAAACAAATTACCCATCATACAAACAAAAATATAACTTAGAAGATTGACACATAAACTTAAAAATGAATAAACAAGAGCGCACATTTGCGCTTAAAATTTCATCAATTATGGCGGTCAGGATGTTTGGTCTGTTCATGATATTTCCAGTTTTTTCAGTTTACGCAAATGAATACACCAACACCACGCCATACCTTATAGGTCTTGCTATAGGTATTTATGGTCTAACCCAAGCCCTCCTCCAGATACCTTTTGGCTACCTTTCCGATCAAGTTGGAAGAAAGCCTATGATAGTTGTTGGACTTATAGCTTTCTTTATTGGTAGTATTGTTGCCGCAAAGTCAACTGACATTATTGGTATAGTTGTAGGAAGAGCATTACAAGGTAGTGGCGCAATATCAGCAGTACTTATGGCCTTCTTAGCTGACTATGTATCTCCAGAACAAAGATCCAAAGCGAACGCATTTGTTGGGGCGCAGATTGGCATTGCGTTTATGTTGTCAATATTGATAGGACCCATAGTTACCGTTAATTTTGGTATCTCTGGCCTATTCTGGTTAATAGCAGCACTCTCAGTTGTAGCCCTATTAATAGTTATGTTATTACCAAATACTAAGCCACAAACACAATACGCTCTTTCAATTTCAAACTTTAAGCAGATACTCAATCTAGACCTAATCAGGCTAGATTTTAGTGTGTTCTCACTACACCTTATACTTACATGTGCATTTATTGTTATGCCGTTATTGCTTGTTAATAACAATATTATAGAAATAAAAGATAACTGGCAGATGTACATGCCTGTAATATTACTATCCTTTATTGGCATGTTGCCTATGATTATTTTGGCTGAAAAGTATAAAAAAACTAAGTCAATGTTACTGGTGTCTGTAGGGATATTAATTGTAAGCCAAATTCTGTTCTACAATACTGTCCTAAATTACACCTCATTCTTCATTTTAATGACAATGTTTTTCATAGCTTTTAACGCTCTAGAGGCTATGTTACCATCTCTAATCTCTAGAACTGCTCCTACAAGTAAGCGAGGACTTGCGATGGGAATGTTTTCTACTTCACAATTTTTTGGTGCATTCATGGGTGGTGTTTTTGGTGGTTGGATTTACAACAAATTTGGTCTAAATAGTGTATTCTTATTCACTACATTTATTGCAATAATTTGGTGGGCAGTTATGCTCACTATGAAACAACATAATTAACGGAGAATAACAAAATGGCTGGCATCAACAAAGTAATTTTAGTGGGTAATTTAGGACAAAAACCTGAAGTTAAATATGCTTCAAATGGTAGTGCAATTGCCAACCTATCAGTCGCTACATCTGAATCGTGGACCGACAAAAATACTGGTCAGAAGCAAGAAAAAACTGAGTGGCACCGAGTCAGTCTATTTGGTAAACTTGCTGAAATAGCTGGGCAGTACCTTGATAAAGGCTCAAAGGTCTATGTAGAAGGAAAACTACAGACACGTAAATGGCAGGACCAATCAGGATCTGACCGCTACTCAACTGAAGTTGTGGTTAGTGGATTTAATGGTACACTACAAATGCTTGACCGTCGTGATAGTAATGCAAGTGCAGGAGCGCCTACTAATACCACATCTGCTCCTCAGTCTAGTGAAACTTTTTCTGACCCAATAACGCCTGTTGACAACTCTGGATTCGATGACGATATCCCATTCTAATTTAGACGTTATACAAAAACGTTAACTTTATTTAATAAAGCCCTTTATTTAAAGGGTTTTTGATTTATGTTTGATATATCTTTGTTTTGCGCTGTAAGATACCAAGCCCTAGCATCCATAAACTGTTTTTCAGTTACATCAGGATTTTTTAATAGCTTTATTGGCCTCTGTTCAGGTTTATGGTCAGCTTTAAAGTCTTTCATCTTTTCTCGCAGTCACTACGAATCTTATTGATTTATCTTCTATTTGCTTCTTAAATGGCCATGGTGTAACTAATTTAAGTGTATCTGCCTCTATTACATTTATATCCGTTTGATTAAGATCAATAATGCCTACATGCTCAACGTAGTAATTAAACTGTGATCCTACCTGGTTATTTATTGTAATTTTGTCATGAAGGTTAATATCCTTTAAAAAATCAAAATGATGGTTTCCATAAATGACAACGGTTCCATGATCAGATGGATAAAAACTATTGTACGACCTGCAAGGAGCGAAAAGTAAAGAGTCTTCATCATTACCATCCAGTACCGGCAACTCAACACCGTGATCGGTTGCCAAAAGTGTGAATATTGGCAATATGTTTAAGTTTGACCAGTGCTGCTCTGTTTGTGATCTCATATTCTTATTCTTTGCTCATTTGCATTGTTGACTTTGGCCGACTTTAAGGGGTATAAAGCCAGCCCTTGTCTTTACCTATACCACCACAGGAGAAGGCAGTGGCTTTTCTTAGGTTCATAAAATATTTTTCATATTGAATACATTCTGTGGACTTTTTGTACGCTCGCTCTATTAATTAGAACCCCTACTATTAAGCCTAAAATCAATGCCAGTGTGCTATAAAAGGTTAATATATCTACACCATATAGCGACTCGTTCTGATTTCTTAACTTCGCCAGTTTCTCAATTAATATGCTGTTACTTTTTGAACTGTCATCAAATTTACGTTGTAAAACTTCTGTTTTTAGAATCCCCTCTTGGGACTCAACTATTTGATTATTTAGTAGTGCAATTTCGTCTTCTTTTGATTGAAGCAATGCATCAGCTTTATATATAGATTCTTTCTGGACTGATAGATTACTTGTTATTAATGCCAACTGGTCTGATAATTTATCGGCCTCATGGTTGATAAATGGAGACTCACTAAGATAACGACTAACCATCCAGCCAATCTGATTATCGAACTCCACCTGTGTCCAACCAGTTGAATTTGTTTTTATAACTCTAACTTTAGATTTTATAGGTATGGAGAGTAAAATATTGCCATTAGTAAACGAAGCATCGGTACGCATCGGTATTTTGACGTTGTCGTCAACCCAGAGGGTAGAGTTGGCCATAACACTCGATGAAAACATAACCAAGAGGAGGAGTTTGTACATTCCGATTTATTCTCCGATTTACTAAAAGCAATGACACAAGTTTAGACATAGATTGATATATTTGAGTGTTGTATTGATTAAGTTTGTGTTAAGTTTGTGTTAAGTTGGTTATAGGGATTGTATTTATAATTTACAATACTTAATTAACACTAATCACAACTAAATATATGAAAAAAATATTAATTGTAGAGGATGAAAGGGTTACTGCCGAGAGTATTGTTTTTGCGCTTGAGAGTGATTCATTTAATACTCACTGGCTTTCATCAGGCAAAGATGCTATTGTATATGTTGAAAATAATGAGGTCGACCTGGTGTTGCTAGATATTGGTCTGCCAGACATTAGTGGCTTCGATGTCCTTAGAAAAGTCAGAAAAAAATCTAACATACCAATAATAATAATAACAGCTAGAGATGACGATGCTGACATCGTGTTAGGATTAGAAGGTCTTGGTGCTGATGACTATGTCACGAAACCCTTAAGCCCCAGAGTACTTGTGGCTAGAGTTAGAGCACAACTGAGACACACAGATAACAATCCAGTACTGGGCAGTAACTCTTTGTTCTCCATAGATACTAATCTGCAGCAAATATCTTTAAAGGGTAATATATTAAACTTAACCCTTGCCGAAAGTAAAATCCTACAACACTTGATAAACAACCCAAACAGAGTGCACACGAGGGAACACCTGCTCGGAGTAATTTGGGATCGACCAGTGGGTGCAGAAACCAGAACTATAGATACGCACATTGCATCAATAAGAAGCACTATAAATGCTGTAGACATTGAGAATGACTATATAAAAACTCATCGCGGTCTTGGATACAGCTTAATTACATGAAACTCCCAAGACTGTCAATTGGGTTAAAGCTATTTGTTGCATATTTCATTATAAGTAGCCTGGTAGTTTGGTTTGTGATTACCGAGGTATCTATAAGGACTACCAAAGGCATTGACCAGGCCGCAGAAGAGGTGATGGTTGATACGTCTAACCTTTTAGCTCAAATGGTGAGCCAGTACATCTTTGCAGACAAGATGAACATTCCCAAGGTTAGACTTACAGTTGGAAATTACTTAAACCGGGAACTTGACGCAAAAATATACTCAGTCAACAAAAAATCCCCCAATCTGCATATTTATATAACCGACAAAAATGGTTTAGTTATTTTCGATTCTAAAGGTCTTTCAGAGGGAATGGACTATAGTGAATGGCCTGATGTCGAAAGGACTTTAAGGGGGGAATATGGAGCAAGAACTAGCTCTTTTGATCCAAATAATTTCAACCCTACAAGTGATCAAAAAGCCCTATACGTCGCTGCTCCAATATATAGCAAAGGTGAAGTGTTTGGAGTGTTAACAGTTATCAAATCAATAAAAGATCTCAAACCTTATGTACTCGAGCAACGCAATAAAATTGATACATACGCAATCTACATTTTCCTGTTGTCCCTACTTATTGGTGCAGGAGTTAGCTATGCAATAACCCGAAGCACCAACAAGCTTGTAAGGTACACCACCCTACTATCTGAAGGAAAAAATGTGGTGGCTCCGAAGATACGCCAGATTGAGTTTGCCGAACTTTCCAAAGCTATAAACAAATTACGAACAGATCTAGAAGGAAGAGAATATGTTGAGGAGTACATCAACACTATGGCCCATGAACTACGTACACCTATTACAGGAATAAAAGCTACCGCTGAAAACCTACTGATGCCTATGACTGATGAGCAAAGAAAACGCTTCATTGAGAACATTCTTGACTCCAATAATCGTATGGATTTATTGGTTAACAGACTTCTTGAGCTGTCCAGAATTGAAAGACGGGACGAGCTCAAAAATGTTGTAAGTGTTGACGTTAAAAAATTAATTGAGGAGGTAATAAAATCTCCAACCAGAATTGGCAATATTACCTCTAAAAGTATCAAACTAAATTACGAAATTGAGCGTGAATTTAATATCAAGGTTGAAAAACTATTAGCTGAACAGGCTCTAGGAAATATTCTTGATAACGCGATTGATTTTACTAAGCAAAACTCCATAATAACTATAAAAGTAAACGAATCAAATACAACAGTAAATATCCATATACTCGACCAAGGTCCTGGCATGGTTGAACACGAAAGGAGACAGCTTTTTAGGCGTTTTTTCTCTTCAGTCAGGCCTCACACTGGTAAACGTGGAAACGGCCTTGGATTACGCTTTGTAAAAAAAATAATGAAGCTTCATGGTGGACAAATTAGCCTTAAAAATAGATTCATGGAGGATGGAGCTGAAGCGATTCTGAAGTTCCCTCTGAACAGCTAATTTAATCACACTGAAGTGTCTTCATTTTCTGAGCTCTCTAGTTGTGACTCCATGGCCTCCTCAGCAATAACCTCCATCGCTACAGCGCCTGGTCTGTGGCTCATTACTTGGAATTGTGTCTGCTCATCCTCTTCAGGTGCTTCTGTTGTAAATATCATTTTTAGTATCACAATTGCTAGTGCTAAGTTGATAAGCCCTATCAAAATATAAAACCCAGGTAAATTAAATATCTGAAGAGAATAAGCCATAGCGAAAGGACCAAGCATTGCAAAAACACCGAACAGCATGTTAATTGTACTACTAGCGCCCATCATCTGTTCAGGCTCCAACCTGTCATTCGCATGAGCAACACCAAGTGAATAGAGTGGCAACATACTTGAGCCCATAAGAGCGCTCATAATTAAATATATTTCGTAGCTTGGTTCTACAAAGTTCATCCCAAGACTAACAGCTGCAACTACGCTGGAACAATAAAAAATAACCCATCTACGATCAACTCTATCAGATAGCCACCCTAGAGGCCACTGAGACAAGGCGCCAAAGGCAATAAATATAGTCATAAATATTGCAGTTTCTGATACTGATAGTCCAGCCCTAACAGCAAAAATAGCGCCAAAACTGAACACCGAACTTACAGCAACTCCACCCAATGCGACAGTAACTACACATGAAGTTGAAATTCGGTACAGTTTAACTATTCCTAAAGGCTCATTGAATTCGATTTTAGGCGTATCTATTGTAGGTATTAGTACTGGAATGAGTGATACTGAAAGTAAAATAGAGGTCAAAATGAATAAGCTGTACCCCATAGGGTCATCCAGCATTAATAAGCTCTGACCGAGAGAAAGACCCGTCCAAATAACCGCCATAAATATGGAAAATACTTTACCCCTATTGGCATTATCAGCTTTAGCATTTAGCCAACTCTCAACAATAATATTTACTCCCGCTATACATATACCTGATAACACTCGCATCAGAAACCATATCGACGCCTCTATAAATACAATCTGCACAAGTATTGCTGTTGAAGCTATAGTTGCGAATACAGCATAGGAACGAATGTGCCCTGAGTTCTTTACAATCTGTGGAGAAATATATGCACCAATAAGTATACCTATTGGATAACCAGCCATAATCCAGCCTATAGTAGTTATTGGAAAACCTTCAGCATCAGCCCTCCAGCCACTAAGAGTGCCCTGCAAGCCATTACCGAGCGTAATGATAAAGATGCCCAAAAAAAGTGGCCAACAAATTTTTAATATATTATCCGACATGTATTATCTAAACTTTCATAAGGGTAAAAATTCGCATTGTATAGCATTATCAGTATTATGCAATAGAATTGTGATAAAGTGGCTAGCTATGCAAACAGTAAAGACTAAACCACTGACAAAAACATTCCTCATGATTACACTTTTAACACTGCTCTCAACATCGTATGCTGGTCCAAAAGTTGGAGATAAAGCCCCAAACTTTACCCTACAAGATCAGCACTTAGATTACCACTCATTGAGTGATTATATTGGTGACTGGGTGGTACTATATTTTTACCCAAAAGATGACACCCCTGGTTGCACTACCCAGGCTTGCGGCATAAGGGATGCTCAAAAAAGAATTATCGCTACTAAAGCGGTCATATTTGGGATAAGTCTTGACAGTATTGAGTCTCACCAACTGTTCGCTGAAAAATATCAGCTGCCATTCTCTATTTTGTCCGACATAGATGGCCTGGTATCAGAATCTTATGACTCGCTGAGGAATTTATTTTTTATAAAGGTATCAAAGCGCAACACCTTCATTGTTGACCCTTACGGCAAAATTGCCAAATCTTATACTAGTGTTGACCCTAAAATGCACACTCAAATGATACTTGATGACCTAATATCCTTACAGAGTCAATAGTCACCAGTAATCAATCCTCTCTAATATGTGCTCTGGAGCTTTCTAGGTCCGTAGTCTTTTTCATCTAAAAAGTGTGAGATGTAACCCTGCCTTGTCCAGAGGAGATTATAGTAGATGTCTTTTAGATCTGGTACAGCTGACTTCTTAAGTGAATCTAAATCTAATAACTTGTTTTTCCAGTCAAATATACACTGGTGTCTTAGATTGTCATAGATGGGCCTATATATTTTCTCTATGAAATCTAATCTTTGAAAGGCTGGAGCATAAGTTACATCAACTAAAGAAAGCTTGTCGCCATTAAAGTAAGGCTTATTTACAAGAACTTTTTCAATTTGATCAAAGTAACCATATAGTTCTGCAATTTTATCGTTAAATTCATCCTCATTTTGCAACAAAGTGAGACTCAAGGTACACATACTTATACTCGAACCTAGCTCTATCCAACTACGATTTTGTGCTTTTAAAATTGCACTCTCTGGGTGCATTTTGTTTTCATATGATTCGTCAATATATTCATTGATTACACTTGACTCAAATATAACGTCATCACCAACCATGAGTATTGGAACTTTCTTTAATGGTGATTTGTCCAGAAACCAGTCAGGCGGCGATGCCAAATCGATATATTCAATATCATACTCAATTTTCTTGTAATGCAAAACCATCAAAACCCTTTGTACAAAAGGACAGGCTTTATAACTTACTACCCTCAACTTCATATAAGGCCACCATATAAATACTATATTCAATAAAATGATAACTCATAAGCGCATCACGCGCAATACATAACTGGTACATTAGATTGATTTATGTTGGATCTATAGTGCGCTGTATAATTTACGGACTATAGGATAAACTTTCTGCTAATTAGGTAATATTTCTTAATAATCATCATACATATCAGTGACCGTAATCCAAATTAATCCAAAATTTTCTATTATTACAAATTATTTAATTTAGATTGAAATTATTTATTGATTTTCCTGAATTTTATGCTAACATTCGCTAAATTTATAATTACAAATAAAGCCCAATAATAATGAAAATAATTGTTCCAATTAAACGAGTTCTAGACCCATTCACTCAAGCTAGAATTGACAGCCAGACACAATCAGTAGACCTAACGAACTCAAAAATGGCAATGAATCCGTTCTGTGAGATTGCTGTTGAACAGGCGCTACAACTCCAAGAGAGCGGAATAGCAACAGAAACTATTGCCGTTAGTATAGGGGTAGACAAAACTATAGATACCCTAAGAACAGCGCTCGCTATGGGAATAGATAGAGCTATATTTGTGAGGACTGAAACAGAGCTAAATCTTCAGCCACTAACTATTGCAAAAATTTTAGCTAGCATTGTGAATAAAGAGAACTCTGAATTGATAATAATGGGAAAGCAAGCTGTAGACAATGACAACAATCAGACGGGGCAAATGCTTTCTGGCCTTACCGGCTTCTCATTAGGAACATTTATCTCTAAATTTAGCATCAATGAAGACAAATCTAGTGTTGAAATTTGTCGTGAAGTAGATTCTGGGATAGAAACCAGAAATCTTAAATTCCCATCAATAGTTACAGTTGATTTGAGACTTAATGAGCCTAGATATGCCTCATTACCAAATATTATGAAAGCCAGATCTAAACCACTCGAGACAGTTGAGCTATCGAGTCTAGGCATTGACACCAGTCCTAGGATAAAAACCCTTAGTGTTGAGGAGTCTGGCTCAAAGGATCGCTCAGCAAAACAAGTTAGCTCTGCTAACGAATTGTTCGATGAATTAAGTCAGTTGGGGGTTATCTAATGTCTGCTTTAGTATTAATTGAATTAAATAATGACCAGGTAAGTGCTAACAGTCGAGCAGCAGTAACAGCTGCACTTCAGCTATCAAATAAAGTTGATGCTGTAGTTTTAACTAATAACCCAAACAATGCTGATTCTGTTGCTTTAATATCAGGAATAGATACAGTTAAATTGATTAATCACGAGAGCTTTGAACATGTTAGCTCTGAGGTTGCTAGCAAGCTCATTTCTGATATTATGAGCCCTTATGACTACCTTGTATCTGGTTCGTCAACCTTTAGTAAAAACATTATTCCGCGTGTAGGTGCACTACTAGATGTTCAGCCTATATCAGATGTTTGTGAAATAAAGTCAAGTAACACCTTTGTACGCCCATTATATGCTGGCAATATTATGGCAACAGTAGAGTCATTGGACGCAACTATTTTGTTAACTGTTAGGGCTACATCTTTTGAGCATTCACAGGATGACGGTTCTGCATCTATAGAGGATATCAAATATGATATTCCTCAATCAAACTCATCATTCGTTGAGATCCAAGAATCAAAATCAGAAAGGCCAGAGCTTACCACTGCTGACACTATAGTGTCTGGAGGTCGTGGTCTTGGATCGAAAGATAATTTCACTCTAATTGAGCAGTTGGCAGATAAATTGGGAGCTGCTGTTGGGGCATCAAGGGCTGCCGTTGATGCTGGATATATCTCTAATGACTACCAAGTTGGACAAACAGGTAAAGTTGTTGCTCCAAAAATATACTTCGCTGTTGGTATCTCTGGCGCTATTCAACACCTAGCTGGTATGAAAGATTCGCAGGTAATAGTTGCAATTAATAACGATCCAGATGCGCCGATATGTCGTATGGCTGACCTTGTTTGGCAGACAGATTTATTCGAAGCGATAAATGAAATGCTTGAGCATAACTAATTATTTTAATTTTCTTGTTCCACAATAGGATAGACGATGGAAAGAGAGTCAATCGAATATGATGTAGTAATAGTAGGCGGTGGTCCTGCCGGACTTTCTGCAGCCTGTAAACTTAAGCAGCTCAATCCAGAACTTTCTGTGTGCCTTCTGGAGAAGGGGTCAGAAATAGGTTCACATATCATTTCAGGCGCATTATTTGAGCCAGAGGCTCTGTATGATTTGTTTCCGAATGATGCTAAGGATTGCCCCTCACTTACAAATTCAGTTAAAAAAGACGAGGTGCACTTTTTGACTACAAATAGTGCGTACAAAGTGCCGTCTTGGGTTACACCGAAAGGACTACACAACGAAGGTAATTTTATTATATCTCTAGGCAAGTTGTGTCAGTGGATAAGCGAAAAAGCTATGGAGCTTGGTATAGATATTTTTCCAGGATTTCCTGCAGAAAGGTACCTACTCAATGAGGATGGCCATGTATGTGGTATATCTACAGCAGATATGGGTATTGACAAAAATGGCGAGAAAAAAAATACTTGGGCACCTGGTATGGATATCCTTGCAAAGCAAACTATTTTTGCTGAGGGTGCAAGGGGTCACCTTGGGAAAAAACTTATAAAAGAGTTTGACTTAGACCAAGGAAAATCACCACAACATTTTGCAATCGGCTTTAAAGAAATTTGGCAGCTTGAATCTGAACTTCATTGTCCTGGTGACATAATTCATACTGTTGGATGGCCATTAAGCAAAGGAACTACTGGCGGTGGATTCCTTTATAACTTTGAAAACAAACGTGTTGCAGTTGGTTTGATTGTTGACTTAAATTACTCTAACCCTCATCAAAACCCATTCAAGGACTTCCAACAATACAAGCACCACCCACTGATAACTAAACATTTAAAGGGTGGAAAGCGTATTTCATATGGCGCAAGAGCCATAAGCAAGGGAGGTCTTCATTCGCTGGTAAAAATGGACTTCGATGGCGGCATGGTTATTGGATGTGATGCTGGAACACTTAATCCTGGAAAAATAAAGGGTAGTCACTGCGCTATAAAGTCTGGAATCCTTGCTGCTATTCACGTTAACAATAAACTAACATCGAAAGAAAGTAACTTCGATACTTTATTTAAATCTAGCTCCTTGTACGATGAGCTCAATCAATCAAGAAACTTTTCAAGTGCAATTCATAAATTCGGTTTCTATCTAGGCTCTGCTTTTAATTTTTTTGATTACAATGTTTTTCAAAATAAATTACCATTTAATATAAAAGATAACCAAGCAGACAACAAAAGTTTAGTGCCATCTAAGAGCGTTAATGCTACGCATTACTCAGTACCTGATAATGAATTAAGTTTCGACATAACTTCCTCTCTTTTTCTTTCTGGCACCAATCACGAGGAAGACCAGCCTGTGCACTTGAAGCTATCTGATGACACCATACCCATTAACAAAAATTTGATTGAGTTTGACGAACCCGCGCAAAGATATTGCCCTGCCGGTGTCTATGAAGTAATTGAAAGGGATGGTGAAGATTACTTTCAAATAAACGCACCCAACTGTCTACATTGCAAAACCTGTGACATTAAGGATCCATACCAGAACATAAACTGGACGCCACCCGAAGGTGGTGGTGGGCCGAACTATGTCGGTATGTAGATTGATACTAGAATTTACTCACACTGGTTAGCAGTCACGATTACAGTGTTTACAATCTCTTCTACGCTACAACCACGCGATAAATCATTAACTGGCTTTGCTAGGCCTTGCAATATTGGCCCTATAGCTTTAGCATTTGCGAAACGTTGAACTAACTTATACCCAATATTTCCAGAATCAAGGTTAGGAAAAATCAGCACGTTCGCTGGCGGTATGAAGGATGAGCCTGGATGCTTAATTTTTAGAACCTGAATGTCTAGCGCGGCATCAAGTTGTACATTACCAACAATTTCAACATTTTTTAGTTCCTCTTTGCAATATTCAGTGGCCTCTTTAACTTTAGCAACCATCTCATCATTATTGCTGTCATGAGTTGCAAATGAAAGCATTGCAATTTTTGGCTCAATTCCAAGTAGGTTTTTAGTGGTTTTTGATGTAGCTATCGCAATTGAAGCTAGCTCTTTTGAGTTAGGGTTAATGTTCATGGCACAGTCAGAAAAAATTATCTCTTTCCCAAATTGTTGGTGATTATCGTCAAACACCATGATAAAAAAACTTGAAACTAAATCAACTCCCTTCGTAGCACCAATTATCTTAAGAGAATTACTTAATACAGACCTACTAGGAGTTATCGCTCCTGTTACTACACCATCAACTTGGCTATCTTCCAATAACAACATTGAAAAAACTGTTTTATCTTTAACTAACTCCTTGGCTTCTGAAAGCTCTAAGCCCTTGTTTTTACGTTTTCTCCATAGAAGCTTAGAGTATTTTTGCTGTAGCTCTATGTTGTCGGAATCAATAATATTTATTGAGTGACTATCAGAACTATTAATACTGTCAATTTTTTTACTTATTGCTTTATCATTTCCAAGCAATGTTACATTAACAGTATTGCTATTAGAAAGACGCACAGCGGCTTGCAATATGCGCTCATCACTTGATTCTGGCAACAATATACGTACTTTCTTTTGTTTTGCCTTAGCAGTAAGGTTTTGTAAAATTGTCATCAATTAATCTACAATTAACATAACAACAAGTTTACATGAAAGATGGGGCAAGTCTATCGCTTGCCCCGGAGAGAACACGTTTTCCCTACCTATGGGTAGTAGAGTTAGATCCATAATTCTTGTATTTGTCTAGATAACGTACAGGTTTACTAAGAGCATCCTTTCTAAAAGGGTCTCCAAGCTCTCTAGTGCACATTATTTCAATTATTGTAGTCTTCTTGTCATTCATTTGCATGTCAATAGCTTTCTTAAGCGCGGGCCCAACATCTTCAAGCTTGTCGACCATAATTCCTTCTGCGCCCATGGATTTAGCAATCTCTACAAAGTTTTGATCCGTTAGTTCTGCTGCAACGAATCGTCTATCATAAAAGTCGACTTGATTTTTCTTCTCAGCGCCCCAATGCTTATTATGAAAAACTACCGCAGTTACTGGTATATCATGCCTAACACATGTCATAGTCTCTACCATGCTCATGGCCCATGCCCCATCGCCAGCATACGACACTGCCGGTCTGTGAGGGGCTGCCGCTTTGGCACCTATGATTGTTGGAAAGGCGTAACCACAGTTACCAAAACTCATGGCAGCGAAGAAACTTCTTGGTTTTTCGAAGCGAAGGTAGCTATTGGCAACTGAATTAATGTTTCCGATATCTGTTGATACCATTACATCCTCAGGCATAGCTTTTTCTAGCTCTCTAAGTACTTGTCGCGGGTGAAGTAGACCCGATTCCATGCTATTAATCATTTCAATACTGTACTGATCAGTCTCATGGATCCATTCATCCAGCTCACTTTCCCAAGCGCTCTTCTCGCCCAAAATCTTCTCAGCCCTTTCTGTCTTTGATGGATCACACAAAAGTTCTATATTATTTAATTTTTCAGTTAATGCAATCGCCACCGCCTTAGCATCTCCACATATGCCAACCGTTATATCCTTAACCAGTCCTAGCATCTTATGGTCTGCATCTATTTGAATTATTTTAGCATCCTTAGGCCAGTAATCCATATCGTGCTGTGGTAGTGTACCAAACGGCCCTAGCCTTGTGCCTAGAGCTATGACAACGTCAGCCTGTGATATTAATTTCATTCCAGCTTTCGATCCTTGATAACCAAGCGGCCCACACCAAAGCTTGTGGCTTGCCGGGAAGGAGTCATTATGCAAGTAGCTATTAACTACTGGCGCCCCTAGGCGCTCTGCCAAAGTTATACACTCATCAACACCATCCGCCATAACAACACCTCCCCCGGAAACTATTACCGGAAATTTAGCCTTAGATATCAATTCTACAGCCTCATTAAGTATTGCATCGCCGCCAGTTCCACGATCAATTCTGCGTGGTTTTGGTATATTAAATTGACCTTCGGCATAAAAATAATCCCGAGGTATATTCAATTGTGTTGGTGCCATCTCGCTCATCGCCCTATCAAAGCATCGCGCAGTAAATTCTGCCATCCTTAAAGGGTGTACAACGTGACCTTGGTATTTAGTAAACTCCTGAAACATCGGTAATTGATTTGCTTCCTGAAACCCTCCCAAACCTATGCCCATTGTGCCGGCCTCCGGAGTGACAATTACAACAGGACTATGAGCCCAGTATGCCGCAGCAATTGCGGTAACACAGTTAGAAATTCCTGGACCGTTTTGCCCTATACAAACACCATGCCTACCACTCACCCGAGCATAACCATCGGCCATATGTGCAGCACCCTGTTCATGAACTACAGGTACTAAGCGTATGCCTGCTGGCTCAAATATATCCATAGCATCCATGAATGCTGATCCCATTATGCCAAAGATATCTTTAACATCATTAGCCACCATTGTCTCTACAAAGGCTTCACTAGAGGTCATTTTTGTCATTATATTTCCTATATTTATTTAACTGTTTAAAATATTTAGAGAAGGCACATAGTCATAACCCAAATCATGTGCTACTTCTTCACAGGTAATCTTCCCACTATGAACATTTAATCCAGCACGCAAATATTCATTACCATTTAGAGCACTTGTAACACCTAAATTTGCAATATCCAAAGCAAACGGTAGGGTTACATTGTTGAGTGCATATGTCGATGTTTTTGGTACACCTCCTGGCATATTGGCTACACAATAATGAACAACATCATCCACCACATAAGTCGGTTCTGCATGTGTTGTTGCTTTAGAGGTCTCAAAGCAGCCGCCCTGATCAATAGCAACATCTACCACAACTGACCCTGGTTTCATCTCTTTTACCATATCCTTAGTAACCAATTTTGGTGCCTCAGCACCAGGTATTAATACGCCTCCTATGACAAGATCAGCCTCTAACACGTGCTCTTCTACAGAGCTTTGAGTTGAAAAAACAGTATTCGTGCTTCTACCGAACTGCTGCCAATGCTTTTCTAGAGTATTTGGATTATTATCAAGCACCCAAACATCGGCACCCATGCCGACAGCCATATGAGCTGAATGCGCACCCACAACCCCACCACCCAAGATTACAACCTTTAATGGGTCCACTCCTGGGACACCTCCAAGAAGCGCTCCGAGCCCACCATTAGGGTGTTCTAAGTAATGCGCCCCAGCTTGAACAGCCATTCTTCCTGCAACTTTTGACATAGGAGCAAGTAGTGGTAAGCCTCCGTGTGGTGACGTGACTGTTTCGTAAGCTATACAGATGGCTCCACTATCCACAAGGTCTTTTGTTTGTTCTGGGTCTGGTGCGAGGTGGAGGTATGTGTAAAGAATCTGACCCTCCCTTAGCATTGCACGTTCAATAGCCTGTGGCTCTTTTACCTTGACTATCATTTCAGAGACTGCAAAAATTTCCTGAGCGGTATCTATTATCGTGGCCCCTGAGGATACATATTTATCGTCACTAGCTCCAATACCGTTACCGGCATTTGTCTCAACCATAACTTTATGTCCATTTCTTACAAGTTCGGTCACACTAGAGGGCGTTAAGCCGACCCTATATTCATGATTTTTAATCTCTTTTGGTACACCAATTATCACTTCCGTTTCTCCTTAAAATTTAACTAAGCCTTATCTTCAATGGCATTATCTATAGCCTCAACTATCTGATCAATGTCAGTTCTAGTGCTGATAAATGCAGGACTCAATAATAAAACATTATTGTTATTCTCAAAGCTACGGTTAGTCCTACCAATCATAACTTTATTCTCCAGACAATGCCCAGCAATAGCAATTACATTCTTCTCATCTAGGGCCTGTTTTGTAGACCTGTCTTTTACCAATTCTATACCACAGAGCAGTCCTTTACCCCTGACATCTCCAATCACCTCGTGCTTCTCTTGTAACTCAAAAAGTTTATTTTTTAGATAGTCGCCCATCGTGTTGACGTTTTCAAGCAATTTTTCTCTCTTAATTATATTTAAAGCCTCTAAAGCTGCAGCCGGTCCTGCTGTGCATCCTCCAAAAGTTGATATATCTCTGAAATAACTATCTGGATTGCTTGGATCTTCCTTAAAAAGTTCAAAAACCTTTGCAGAGGTAACCGTAACAGATATGGCTGCATAACCTGCAGCAACACCTTTAGCTGTAGTTACAATATCTGGCTGAACATCATAATTCTGATAACCGAACCATTTACCTGTCCTGCCTAAACCACAAACAACCTCATCAATATGCAGAAGTACGTCATATTTTTTACATATAGATTCAATTATTGGAAAGTACTCTGGTACAGGAACAATAACGCCACCACCAGCAGTTATAGGCTCTAAAACTACTGACCCTACTGTATCCGACCCCTCCGACTTGATGACATCCTCTAGAGCGTGTGCACACTCAATATTGCATTCACCGTATTTCTTATTGAAAGGACAGCGATAACAGCAGCAATGTGGCATCTCAACGAATCCTGGAGTGAATGGTCCGTATTGTTTCTTCCTTTGTAAGTGACCTGATGAACTAAGAGTTGTTATGGTTGTTCCGTGATAGTCACGATCGCGATAAATAATTTTGTGTTTCTTGCCGTTATTATAAAAGTGAGCTCTTTGGCGCACCATTTTGTAGCCCTTCTCGTTGGCCTCTGATCCAGAGTTAGAATAATATATTCTCTCGAATCCAGGCATAATTTCTGTTAGCGCTTTAGCATAGTCAGCTGCAGGCTCATTTCCAAATGCCCCAGCAAAGTACGGAATTTTTAATAGCTGATTGCTGACAGCGTTTACCATCTCATCTCTTCCAAACCCAAGGTTAACTGTCCAGACCCCGCCAGATGTTGCATCTAAATACTGGTCACCTTTTGCATCGGTGACATGCATACCCTTACCACTAACTAAGACTAAAGGATCAACACTCTCAAACACCTTGTGTTGAGTTAGATGGTGCCACACATGTAGTTTGTCATTTTGCACTGTAGAATTGTAAGACATCAGGCCTCTCTCAAATTTTATAAATTTATGATTAATTTTAAGTTAAATAGTTATGCGTATAATATATAGTATAGAACCAGTTAATAATAATTAGTGGACCAGAATTATGAATGAAATGTGGAGTCAGTTCTTTTCTTTGAATTATGACAAACCTCGCACTCTACAAATACAAATTCGCCAACAATTAGTTAACGCTATCACTAATGGACTTATTACAACTAGTGAAATGTTGCCATCATCAAGAGCACTATCTAAGGAATTAAATGTTGCACGAAACACTGTGATTGCTGCTTACAAAGAGTTGGAGTATGACTCATATATAATAGCCAAAAATAGGAAGGGTTATTTCGTAAACGAGAAAATTTTTGAGAGTTACTCTAGTGACTATCATAAATCATCCAAAGAGGATAATTCACCTAAATGGGTGGACCGTCTCATGACAACAAAACCTTCCCATAAAACCAACATATCTAAAGAGGATTGGCAGCACTCTAGGTACCCATTCATTGTTGGTCAGTTAGACCACAGCCTTTTACCATTCAATGAATGGAGAGAGGTAACAAGACTTTCATCTACTGTTCCAGAAATCAAAAAGTGGAATATAGATCATGTTGACTATGATGACCAATCGTTAATTAAACAAATTCAATCTAAGGTTCTCCCCAAAAGAGGTATATGGGCAAACCCAAACCAAATACTTATAACATCAGGAAGTCAAAATGCAATTTACATGATATCCAGCTTACTAGTGAATAAGGAAACCAGTGTTGGAATTGAGAACCCTGGCTACCCTGACGTCAGAAACCTGCTGAGTATAAAAACCGATAAAGTTATTCCAATACCTGTTGATGAAGAAGGAATCCTAGTTGACAAGATAGAGTCACACCATGATCTAATATATACAACTCCGAGTCACCAGTACCCCACAGGTGTAACGATGAGCATGAACAGAAGACTGAGCTTACTAGACAAGGCATTCAAAAATGACACTGTAATAATTGAGGACGACTATGAAGCTGAGATAAACTTTTTAAAAAAAACCAATCCATCATTGAAGAGTCTTGATGAACATAACAACGTAATATATGTTGGTAGCTTCACTAAAGCTTTTGCCCCAGGTCTTAGGTTGGGATATATGGTTGCTCCAGAACAATTCATTAAGGAAGCTCGAGCTATTAGGAGACTAATGATTAGACATCTACCTGCTAACAATCAACGCTCTGTGGCTTTCTTTATTGGTCTCGGTCACTATCATAAAATGTTCACAAGGATACAAAAAACAAATAAAGAAAGATGGCATATCATTAACCATAGAATTGAACAAGAGCCATTACTATCTTGCACTCCAACTTTTGGAGGCTCTACATTTTGGATTAAAATACCTGAAAAAATTAATGCAAGGCAGTTATGTGAAAATCTGAACAAAGTCGGTGTTGTATTAAGGTGTGGAGATGCATCATTTGCAGGCAATAAACCTCAAGAAAACTATATACATTTAGGATTTTCAGCAATCGAAACTAACAGAATAAATAGCGGATTTGATATTATTATTAATCAAATCAAAAAGATGATGAGCTAAACTAATTATTAAAAAAATGTGGCGCTTAGTTCCTTATTTTTTTGTTCGATGGATCGTACATTGGTTTCAACGATACACTTACTTTTTCTATTGATCCCTCTACTTCTATTGTGTATTCATAGTTTAATAAATCTTCATCGCTCTCATTAGCCAAGCATTCAACATAACCTAGACCGATCGAACCTCCCAGAGTGTGGCTATAAGATCCGCTTGACAAGTAGCCAATTATTTCACCATTTTTTAATATGGGCTCGTTATGGTAAAGCATTAAATCAGGGTTGTGCAATAAAAATTGCATGATACGCTTCTCTGATCCGGAAGATTTTTTGTTTTTAACAGAGTCGTAACCAATAAACATTCCAAACCTTGATGGCACTTTATTTAGCTTCACAGCAAAACCTAATCCAGCATCAATTACATGGTCTTCATCGGTGATATCGTGTCCAAAATGTCTATAAGCCTTTTCTGTTCTGCAACTATCCACCGTATGCATTCCGCAGTACCTAAGACCAAACTCATCGCCTACCGAATCAATCAACTCAGCTACGTAGCTTGCAAATTCAGTTGGAAAGTACAATTCCCAGCCTAACTCGCCTACATAAGTGATTCTATGAGCGCGAATATTTGCCATACCAATTTCGATATGGCGCACACTCGCAAAAGGAAAACTCTCGTTACTAAGATCGGCATCAGTTAGAGTCTGTAAAAGTTTTCTGGAGTTTGGACCCATAACAGCTATACAACCCTCTGAACTAGTAGCGTCAAATAATGAACAGTTGGCTCCTTCTGGCATATTTCTTCTAAGCCAATTCATATCACGGTTCAGACACATTGCACCGCTCACTATCAAATAATCATCTACACCTAAACGTGTAACAGTAACATCGGCCTCAATGCCTCCCTTATTATTTAGCCACTGTGTATATACCATTTTACCAATACCAACATCAACATCATTTGCGCAAATAAGCTGAAGATAATCCATTGCGTCTGATCCCTTTACCCTAATTTTTGCGTAAGATGACATCTCATACATTCCTACAGCTTCTCGTATGGATTGCTGTTCTAGTTTATGGAATTCAAACCAGTTCTGTTTGCCCCAAGAGTATTGATATTCCGCTTTAACTTTACCTAGCATTTCTTTGGGAACGAACCAGTTTGCTCTTTCCCAACCAGCAACCTCTCCAAAGCACGCTCCGCGATCTTTAAAAAATTGATAAAGTGGCGTCTTTCTTAGATTTCTAGCTGTCTCATATTGGTGATATGGGAAATGATTTTCATATAAATAACCTAGGGTCTCGGTAACTCTATTGGCTAGATAAGTTTTATTGTTTTGAAATGGTTCATTTCTTCTTATATCAACTTCCCACAGGTCACAAGGGGGTTCTCGTCCAACAATCCATTCAGCTAAGTATTTTCCGGCACCGCCTGCTGCTTGTATACCGATAGAGTTGAATCCAGCTGCAACAAAAAAGTTTTCAAGTTCGGGTGACTCACCTATTTGAAAATTATCGTCTGGTGTAAAGCTCTCTGGCCCATTAAAAAAGGTCTCAATACCTAAACTTTCCATTACTGGCACTCGACTCATAGCGAGCTCAAGATATGGCATACAATGCTCAAGATCATCAGGTATTTGGTCAAAACAAAAGTCTTCATGTATCCCGTTATTAGCCCAAGGCTTGGCATTAGGTTCAAACAAACCTACCAATATTTTTCCGGCATCCTCTTTGTAATATGCAGATTCATCGGGAACCCTTACTACTGGCATGTCTCCTAAGTCTGGGACAGTCGAGGTTAGAAAATAAAAATGTTCACAAGCATGAAGAGGTACTGACACACCAGCCATTTTTCCAATTTCTCTTGCCCACATTCCACCGCAATTAACAACCACTTCAGATTGTATATCGCCTAAGTCAGTTTGGACACCTTTAACCTTCCCATCATCTTTAAGAATTCCAGTCACCTTAACATCTTCAAAAATCTTCACGCCATTATTTTTGGCCCCTTTTGCAAGTGCCATAGCAACATTAGTTGGGTCAGCCTTTCCATCTTTTGGTATCCAGGCACCACCAACTATATCGTCAAGATTGAATAGATTAATTTTATCTCTGAGTTCTTCGGTAGTTAATATTTGAACATCTACGCCATGAACCTTTGCGAGTGAAGCATTTCGTTTGAATTCAGTAAGTCTTTCTTGGTTAGTGGCAAGACTAACCGAACCAGTTCGGCGATATCCAGTAGCCATCCCTGTCTCTGCCTCTAACGTCTCATAAAGATTCCCTGAATATTTAACCATCTGTGTAAGGTTGAGAGATGAACGCATTTGACCGACAAGGCCTGCAGCATGCCATGTCGTTCCAGAGGTTAACTTTTTACGCTCAAGAAGGATGACATCAGTGTAACCCAGTTTAGCAAGATGGTAGGCTAATGAGCAACCCATTACGCCACCACCGATAATTACAGCTTGTGCATTTTTAGGTAAGTTCTCAGACATAATAAGAAAACAAATTTATAATAAAAAATTAAGGGGTTATTTGCCCTTCCATGGAACAAGATAGTTCTCAGCAATACGCATAAGTATGTCTATAGCATAGCCTATCACTCCAATGAGTATAATACCCATAATAACAAGGTCCGTCATTTGAAATTTTGAAGCATTTATTATCATCATGCCGGCACCCTTCTGGGCCGCTACAAGCTCTGCAGCAACAACTGTCCCCCAACAAACACCCATAGATACTCTTGCACCGGTAAATATTTCAGGCAAACTATTAGGAACAATCACTAATCTCATAATTTGACTCTTAGATGCTCCTAACGAGTATGCCGCATGAATTTTACTGATTTTGACACCAGAAACACCTGCCCTTGCAGAAATTGTCATGATCCAAAGAGATGCTAAAAATAGTAGTATTATCTTTCCCTGTTCTCCAATCCCAAACCAAATAATTACTAATGGAATAAGTGCTAAGGGCGGAACTGGGCGCATGAATTCTACAATAGGGTCAAACCAGCCACGGAACCAGCCAGAAAGACCCATAGCGTAACCTAAAGGGATACCTAAAAGTGCGCCAGCTAAAAAACCTACTATAACACGAAGAAGGGACCAACCTAAGTGCTCTGTCAAACTGAAATTTTTATATCCCTCAGAGGCTACCTTAAGTAACCTTGACCATACACCTTCTGGGGGTGGTAGCCATACAGGCTGCATTTGCCAACCCTTATCTGGCATAAAGTTTAGTGTGCCCTTAGATGACATGAAAATACGAGCATTATCTATAAACACTTCTTCACCAGGAGATATCTCCTGACCATTTATAGCAACAACTTTATAACCCTTATCTTTACCTCCAATATCATTACGTCTAACTTTAATTAGCCCACTACGCCAAGCCACTATATTAGCAGTGTCATTTAAAGCAAACCCTGGGCCCGGTTCAATTTTTGTCTTTGAAGGAGATATACCAGACTGTATATCATAAACCGTAACTATAACCTGTGCATCGTCAGTCTGACCTGTTGCATTCATAGCAGTATAGTTAAAAGAAAGATCTCCGATAAAAGGTCCCGGGGCATGAAACGGCATTAACTTAGAACCTGTAAAGGCCCCCCAAATCATAAAAATAGCCAGAATTGATATAACAGAAGCTGCCCGATTGGGAGATACAGCGCTCTCATCTCCAAACGTTACTGTTTTAAGGCTGGTATAGTCTTTACGCTCAAGAGTCTTTATTGAGACCACTTTTACTATATAAAAGGCGGCTACAAAAACTAATATATATACTAGCAAAATAGCCATTAATTATTCTCCACTTTGCCCATAATTTCTTCTTCCATTTCCCAAATAATTGAAAGTACTTCATCTCGTGTTTCGGTATATCCTTTGGCCTTTTTAATCTCTCTTAGGTCCATATCGACACCCATTTCAGCGAATGGGAGCTTGTATTCTTTGTGTATCCTTCCTGGTCTTGGGGCACATATAAGTAAGCGCTCTCCAAGCAAAACCGCCTCTTCAACTGAATGAGTTATTAGTAGTATAGTTTTACCTGTCTCTTTCCAAAGTTTTAGAACAAGACCCTGCATTTTCTCTCTGGTTAGGGCATCTAAAGCACCCAAAGGTTCGTCCATTAAAATTACATCTGGATCATTCGCAAGGCAACGAGCTAGTGCAACTCTTTGTTGCATGCCACCTGATAATTCATAAACCGCTTTATCTTCAAATCCGCTGAGACCGACAACTTCTAATAAATGTTGAACTTTTTTGTCTTGTTCGGATTTAGGCATCCCCTTCATTCGAGGCCCAAATGCCACATTTGAACGCACATTCATCCATTCGAAGAGTGCACCTTGTTGAAATACCATGCCACGCTCTGCAGCTGGTCCAGTCACTATCTTGTCATTCAGAATTACTTGACCCTCGGTGGGGGATAAAAAACCTGCGATAATATTTAATAGTGTAGTTTTACCGCAACCAGAAGGCCCAAGCACGGTAATAATCTGGCCTTCCTCAATTTTTAGAGATATATCTTTTAGTGCCTGAATGGAGTTTCCATCTTTCAAGTCAAAGCGCATAGACACATTTTCAATTGATAGTCCTTTCAAGTTAACCTCCGGTAATAATTTCCAGTAAAAAGGTGGCACACATTGTGCACCACCTTAAATAAAACAATACTCACATATCAGGCATCTATTTAAGCCCGATAATTAGTATTCTATTGACCAGCTAGATCCCACAAGCCATCTGTGTTAACTGCACTTGCATATGAATCACGTGCACTAGGGATGTTACCGCTATTCACAAACACATCTGCAACCCCTTTAAGGAAAGTCACTCCTGAGCCACCAAGCCAATTCCTTGAAAGTTGAGAGCTCACTGACGGGAACACGAATGTAGACATAGTATCGGCTGTTGCGTCTTCATCCATACCGGCATCTTTTGCAATGTGTGGAAGCATTAGTGAAGTAAATCCACCGGAATTCCACATAGCATTTGCAGCAGCAGTTACTCCTAAGAACTTAGATAAAACTTCGGGTTGCTCTGCAGCAAAACTTGCTGGAACTGATGTCACGTCCCATACTAGTATGCCTAGGGCTGTTTTTTCAGCTCCAGTCAAAAGCACATTACCATGCTCTAAAGCACGACGTAATGATCCGCCCCAACCACAGAACATATCTGTACTGCCCTGAGCAAAAGCGGCTGCTCCTTCTGGTGGAGCCATATCAACCACCTGCATTGATCCAACATCAACACCAAAATGACTCATCTGCTTCAAGTAGCCATAGTGAGCAGCTGTACCTATTGGCACAGAAACTTTTTTACCAGCTAACTCTGAAGCGTTACTAGCGTCAATTTCATGTCTTGAAGCCACAACACAGTTGTCATTGTCAGCGTAGCTAACAGCTACATCAACAATTTGTAAATCTTGTCCTGTAGAGGCGGCCACAATGAATGGTGGCACTCCCTGACTTACAGATATATCAATGTCTCCAGAAGCCATCGCAGCAGACATTGCAGTACCAGTTCCAAAAGCCTTCCAGTTTACTTGCATCCCTAAAGCCTCGTCATAGGCTCCAATCTGTTTTGCATATTCAAATGGCATTGGCCATTCCTCAAAATAGGCAACATTTAACTCATCAAGAGCCATTACATTAAAGGTAGCTACAGCACCTATAACAGTGACTCCAATTTTATTTCTTAAATCTTTCATGGTTTCTCCTCCACTTAGTATAATAAAATTCAACAAAAAAAATTTATACATTGAGTGGTAGTAATTAACCAAACAATTAACTAAATAAATTCATTCTGCTTCATGAGATAATAACATAAACTACATGCGTTCCCATCTCAAAAGCTAATTTAACACATTACAATGTCTATGAATATATATTATATAGGTCCAGATATAGTTCGTTTACTAATCCAGTTCTATAGTAACGTTTCACATAAGTATTGTTGGTATATAATTAGATAAATGTTTCCTCGGTGTTAAACATATCAATGAAGCACAAAAAAATAATTAAATCTGTATGCCTAATAGTCTTGCTTATAAGTAGCTCAGCTGATGCTATAAGTATGGCTGAAGCTAGGCACTTGTGGTCAAGGACTGGTTTTTCTCAAACCGAACTTTTAGTTAACAATCATCAGAACATGTCTCGAAAAGATGCCATAAAAAGTATACTTGGTATGCCCTTTCATGAACCGCCATTAGGGTCTCTACCAGAATTTGATAATACAGTCTATTCAGCTTTAAAATCAAAGGATACTTCAAAAAAAGAAAAACAGAAAATTAAAAAAAACAATATAAAAAAAGACAAAAAAATACTTCAGTCGTGGTGGTATACACAAATACTAAATACCACTAACCCTCTCCAAGAGAAAATGACTGTATTTTGGCACAACCATTTCACCTCTGACCTTCAAAAAGTTTTCGCACCATACATGCTTAAACAGAACCAAATATTTAGACAAAATGCGCTCGGAAACTTTGGAGATATGTTGTATGAATTCATGCATGACCCGGCTATTCATTATTATCTAGACAACATCAAAAACAAGAAACAAAACCCAAATGAAAATCTTGCACGAGAATTGCTAGAACTTTTCACATTAGGTGAGGGTGAGCATTATTCAGAACAAGATATAAAAAATATTGCTAAAGCACTCACTGGATACCGTATTAATTATAAAAAACAGAAATTGGACTTTAAAAAACGTCAACATGATAGTTCATTTGTTAAAATATTTGACTCTTCGGGAAGCTACACTATTGATGGAGTTATAAAACTAATCTTATCCCACCCAAAGACTGCAGAATTTGTTACTGAAAAGCTTTGGCGAGAATATATATCAGAAAGTCCAGAGAAAAATGAAATTAAACGCATATCTGAAAATTTTAGAGAATCAGGATATGAAATAAAATTACTCATAAGCGAGCTACTACATAGTGAATATTTTTGGGATGTAGAAAACTATGATAGCTTAATAAAGTCTCCATTTGACCTTCTCACAAGTACCACTTATTTACTTAACATTAATAATTCAGATACTAATAAACTACCCGCACTTCTGGCAAATGCTGGGCAAAAATTATTTTTTCCTCCCGATGTTAGGGGTTGGCGTGGTGGCACATACTGGCTCAGTACTGAACTAATTATTGCTAGAAAAAATATGCTAAAAAATTACCTCAAAAGAGTCATCAAATTGAACAAGAAAACAAACCAAAAGTACCTATCAATGATTTCTGATAGGCTTACTAGTGATCGTCAATTTTTTGCTATAGGTGAAACTATTCCAAAAAATATTACTAAACCAATTGACAAATTAATATACCTCCTATTACACGACAAATTCAACTTTAAGTAAGGGATAAAGATATGAAGCGTAGAGATTTTATAAAGACTGTAGCGTATTCATCGGTACTAAGTTCTGGACTTTCATGGTCTAAACAAAAGACAAAAAATAAATACCTAGTGCTTATTGAGCTAAAGGGTGGCAATGATGGGCTTAACACTGTCATACCTTACAATGATGAGCTTTACTACTCTAAAAGACCTAACATAAATATACCAAAAGACAAAGTAATTACATTAGACCAAAATATTGGCTTACACCCTGCCCTTAATTCATTCTCCGAATTATATAAACAGGGTGAATTGTCAATCATTCAGAATGTTGGATACCCAAAACCAAATAAATCGCATTTTGCTAGCATAGATATATGGGAGCGCGCCTCAAGAAGCAAAAGGTCTAATGGCTGGCTTTACGAACTATTTGATAAGAACAGCACCGACAGACTGATTGACTCTATTGTTTTTTCTGGTTCGACTGGACTTTTTAGGGGTCCGAAATCTAACTATATAAAAACAAAAACCATCTCATCTTTCATCAAGGAGGCGAAATTACTTAGTAATAGGGCTACGATTGGTGATGCCAAAAACAAAAATCAACAATACCTTGCCAACTCTAATAATTTAATAAAAAAGGTTGCCAAAGAGCTATCCAACCAAAAATGGGGCTCACTAGCAAACAAGACGCCATTAGATAGGCAACTTTCCCAGGTATATGAACTAATAAGCGCGAACATCGATATACCAGTCTTTAAGGTGGCAATAGGTGGCTTTGATACGCACGCTGATCAGCCTGACGCGCACTATGAGTTGCTGAACGAACTTAACAATTCAGTTTCATCTATTACCAAATCTTTAAAGGCCAATAATTTATGGAATAACACCCTAATAATGACTTATTCTGAGTTTGGCAGAAGAATTTCAGAAAACGGCAATAACGGTACAGACCATGGCGAAGCTTCATGTATGTTTTGTACCGGCGGCAAGGTAAATGGTGGCACTTTTGGTGGGGAATTAAACCTTTCAAATACACACAAGGATAATTTGATTTATAAAGTTGACTATAGGGATGTGTACGCTACTCTGGAGCGTAAATGGTTTAGCGTTGAAAATACTACACTTCCTAACCCAAGCCTTAACTACATTTGATAGCGTAAAAAAAAGGCCAGCATATTAGCTGGCCTTTTTTAATTATGCTGTAAAAAGATAATTATTGAGCAGCCACCTCTGCAGACTCTGCAGAAGGAGAAATTGGCTGATTGTAGCCAAAGTTTGCTGGATTATTCATGTACGGGTTATTGTTACCCCAACCATTGTTACCCCAACCATTGTTACCCCAGCCGTTGTTACCTCGACCATTGTTACCCCAGCCGTTGTTACCCCAACCGTTGTTACTCCAAGGGCCATTATTGCTGTCCATTTCGTCCATCATATTTCCCATCTCTTCCATGTACCATCTTGGATCCCAGAATTCATATGGATTAAAACCAAATATGCCGTTATCACTATATCCCCAAGGACCATTGTTATTGCCGCCCCACGGACTATTGTTGCCCCAACCATTGTTGCCCCAA